>Ga0180438_10000096_pt1 | contig 178983 bp, 229 predicted proteins | sample SS_ome_12_FD_132455 | JGI IMG/M metagenome (GOLD analysis project Ga0180438, IMG submission 132455) | Hypersaline lake sediment archaeal communities from the Salton Sea, California, USA - SS_3_D_2 metaG | ecosystem: Environmental > Aquatic > Non-marine Saline and Alkaline > Hypersaline >... | reverse complement strand
TTTCACCGTCGACTACTACCGAGGAGCTATCATCCCTACTAAACCGTGGGATGATGGGTCGAGCAACCACGCGAGTTTCCAGTATCTGCGGGAAGTGTTGTTTTCGGCGAGCGGCGAGACTTTTGAATACGCAGAGGGGCGTGTGAAGGAGATCTCTTACTGGGTTCCACAAGTGGATGTCGACAACTTTTCGCTGTACTACAACTACGGGACTCTCCTCAATCGGTTTGAGGCATCATCGGACGCGTACAAAGCTTTCTTGCGGGGCATCATCCACTTTTACGTTTACGGTCCCATTTTCAAACGTACAGAAGCCGCGCTCAATGTTATCGCCGATCTCCCTCTAGTACGCACGGATGGGGAGATCCTTCAGGCGTACGACAATGGCGTGGACGGTGAGGGTATAGACGGGACGATAGTTGCGGCGTCGGTGACTTTTAATACGCCTTCCTACACGTTCTCCGAATTGGATGTCGGAGGATACGTTGTTATCTCAGATGCGGTTAACGAGGCCAATGACGGCCCCTTCAAGATTCTCGAGGTGGTAGGCCCCAACACGGTGGAGCTCGAAACTGTCTACGGCTTTGTGGACGAGACCCCTCTGAATTGGAGGGTCACTCGGTCGTTCCGACAGACGGTTACCACCGATAAGCGCGAGTACTACTACCCCTTCTTGCTCCCTCTCCGTGAAGACGTCATGGACCCGAACAACTACGGAGTTTTGACGTTTGAGTCGTTCGAACCTCTCACGTTAGCCTTCACGGTTGTTGATTACCTTGAGGATCCTACGTGGTGGCACAACAAGTACATCCCCGAGATCCTCTGGAAGGACGAGCCCGCCATTCGACGTTTCGCGTCAACAAACCTCTTCGAGAACATCGTGCTTCCCGGAGACGATGCTTGTGTGGGTGACCCCGGTCTCTATGTCGGTGCTGACGATGAGGGCAACGTCAATCTGGCAACATCGGACTATCGTCACAATGTTGCGTTCTGCCTTTTTGACCGTTACCTTAAGATGCACATGTTCAACATCGAGATTGATTCAAATCTCGAGATGGACGCAGAATTTCGTCAAGACCTCGATGAGCTAGTGTTGGTGGCGAAGCCTTCATATACGTACCCTTACGTGCAACCCGGAGAGTTTTTTACGGATTCCGCTGAGTTATGGGACCTCCTGGAGTGGTTTCTCACTCAGGAGTTATCCGATGACGTTGAGATTGCGGACAATTCCTTGTTAGTCGGTAGTCCTTTGAGTGTCGGGGATTACTACGCTTACAACGAGTACGTTTCCGTGCCTAGCGGCGTGGTATCCCCACCTCCCCCTGGGCCTTCTCCTCCCCTTCCAATTGCGCCTAACGAGTACGTCGTCCGTGTGAGCTTAGACGCAACTGTGGATGGGGGTACCAAGGTTGTAGAGGGAACCCACTACACTTTTGACTACGACCCTACGTCACCTACAGCTTGGACGTTCACTCCGGATGTTGTGACGTATGCGTGGGACCCTGGCCCACCCATCAATTTCTCTTCTCTGGTGGTGGCGATTGACAATGTGTCTCCCCCTCCGGACCCTGATACGCGCGTAGGGTACACTCCTATTTTCGTTGGGGGTTTAGAGCCGCTCTATGTCCGTAAGGGACTGCCTGGACCCCCCGTTGGTTCTGAAGAAATTGATCGCGCTATCGAAGTTGGAATTGATGACGGTGGTTTGTCCTATATTTATCCGTAGTGCCGTGGTAAAGTACTCGAGTCTCTACCAGCGAGGGCTCTAATGAGTGATATTTTCAGGAATTTCGCCGACAGGCTGTTAAAGCCCTTGACGGTTTACAAGGACAGCGCGCAGCTCTACGGTCGGATCGAAGTCAGCGTTTTCGATGAGGCTAAGGGTGGCAAGCGGGTTTACCACGTAAAGAAGCAGAATCAGATCGTCAACACCGGTCGGCAAGCTGTGCTTGAGATGCTGACACAGTACCCGACAGGCAGTCCTGGACAGCAGAACCCAGAGTACAACGCTATTGGGTTCCTTGGGGTGGGCACTGACGGTACACCCCCTACGGTGAACCAGACTGCCCTCGGCGCTGATGTCCTCACAAAGCAGCTCGTACCTCCTGGTCAGGTTTTGTACGTCCCAGCCCCCACGTTTGAAATTCATTGCACGATGACTTTCTCTACTGCAGAGGCGAATGACCCGTCTCCGTTACAGGAAGTTGGGCTGTTTACTCGTGGGGATAATGCGTCAGATTTCTATACGTCGGCGAATACATTGATGTACGCCCGCCAAACGTTCTCTCCGTTCGTCAAAACCAGCACCATGACCGTGGTGTTCAACTGGTATCTTGGCATGACGGTGGCCTAGGAGGAGCTTCGCATGGGAACGCAGAGACTCAATTACCGTAACGCTTCGGATACTGGCGAGCGTAATGATCCGGATGCTATCAGCCCGATTGACAACGGCGAGCGCGTTATCGATACGGTTCTGAACCGTCCTGGTGAGAATATTCGGAATCGGACGGAGTTCGTACGCTCTGACTTGGAAGACCAGATGTACCGTTCCGATACGGACATGCGCTGGATCATTCAGGGAGGCGGAATTGTCAGTGATTATTACGGGGGCGGTTGGAGTACATTTACGGATTGGCTTCCACAGGCTCTAGGTTCGGCTGATCCGTGGATCGATCCCCTCGACCCTTACCGGGGGTATTTCGTAGTTTCGAGTCACATTGCGCTGGAGTCGATCCTCTCAGTCGCGCAGGATGCACACCACGTAGAGTCCTTCTATGCGGAGAACACTGTTCCTCCTAGGAGCTACACGGTACATCTTACTTCGCGTTATCAGGCCGCAGAGGGTGGGGATACCATCCGCGTGAATTGGGCATATACCTCGTCTACAGGCGTATTGAATATCAGCGTCACAGGGGACCCTAAACACGTCATCAACATTGAAGTTTCGAATGACGGTTCGATTACGTTAAATCAGTTGGAACTCGCTCTACTGGCAGACCCTGATGTTGTGAATTTGGTTAACGTCACGAATGACGGTGGTGATACTGGAACCGTCATTGACATCGCAGATGTAGCTCCTAGTGCGGGTGAGTATCTGTTCACGCGGGAACAGCAGCGTGAAATTCACCAGATCCCCAACAGCGTTCTCCAGTCGTTTTTTGCAGGCACTTATCCTGGTGCTCCGGTAGGGCCGTATCCTAATATCAACTACCTAAAAGACGGCGACACCTTGGGGATTTACTACCCCTACATCAAAGACGAAGCAGGGTTTTTCGGCAACCACGGAGACCCTACGGAGGTGGGAGGACGCAGGCAGGCGACGCTGACTAACGAGCCTCTCACTCCCGTAGTAGTGACGCGTCCTGAGCAGCTCTTCAACAGTTCTGTGGAGCCTGCCAAGATTCCTCAGAGTATCCCGATCTGTAAACGTATCGGGGACGACCTTGTGTTCATTGATGGCACTGTTCTTTCTACAGGGCTAGGTTCGATTCCTGGTGGGATTTATGGCGGAGAGCACCAGTACACGGTCGACCGTATCATCTCAGGGTCCACTAGCATTCTGGTAACCCTTACCGAGGACTGGTTTGGAGCTGTTCCTGTAAGCTCCGGCTCTCCTGCTACAATCCAAAATGTTATCAATGCCGTCGTCCACGACCTGGCGCAGTCCACAGGTACTGGAGGATCTGAGCTTGTAGGGAGTAAGACCAACATACCTGTTAGTGGTGCTAGCCAATTGCTTACACCGCTTTCCCCTGGTAGCGTATTCGATCAGCTCATCCAGTTACAGGCTGGGACTAACGCCCGAGCAGCTCTCGGATCGGATGAGATCGTAACAGGGGCGTGGGAATTTGATGACTTCGTCACGCTGAACGATTACGGCCATGTCAATCTTGGATCTTGGCATGAGCGCTACCCTGCATTGACTACGTGGAAGCTCTTCTACCGTTACAACTTTACCTCCACGCCTCTTAACGACATCATGTGGAATACCACGAGTTGGTATGTTCGGGGTGGAGACATCTTGATGGTGCAGGGGGCGGCACCTTCAGGCGCAACAGGAGACTTCATCGCAGCTGCGGATGACTCAGGGACAGGAAATGCGCTCATGTGGTTCATGAGCCAGAATATGATCTTTAGTTCTGTCCGAACCGGGTTAGCTGCGGGTGCAACGTTCCAGTTTAACTCAGAGACGAGTACCACGTATACGCTCCACGAACACGCAGGGACGTCTAGGTGGGGGATGGGCCTAGGTGGCGCGTTTGTCCTTTATGACGATGGTGTCAGCGGTACGACGGGGGGACATGTGTTGGGGGCCTCTTCGGAGGACAAGTCCGGAATCCTCAAGCGGCTGTTTGAGACTACGTCTACGTCTGGACAGTCGGGGGTCTATGCGTACTACGCGGACAGGGCTCTTCCTGATGCAGGATTTGACGGACTCGGTTCGTGCCTCCTCATTGCGTTCAACTGTCATCATGTGGGAGGCGTCAGCGGGTGGGTCCGGAACATCTCCGGTATCCCCGCTTCGATGTACGCGTTTACCGACTACGGGATAAGACAGTACCTTCAAGGTTTCGGATCTCCTGATTCTTGGGGGACGCCTAACCCGTTCAATGGTTGGGATGACTACGTACACGTCTCGCCCTTTGGATCCCCCAATTATTCTGGGACTCGTTCCCAGTTCGAGATGCAGCCTACTCCGTACTTCTTCACCCAGTCTATTTCGGCTAGCTCTGGGGATATTACCTTACAGTCCGGTTTTGATTGGCGCGGTCGACGGGCGTTCGCATCATTGACGGTTAGTACAGATTCTGACTTCTTGAATGTTTCCCCTGCTGGAGACGTACAGGATGCGATTGAGGCAGTTTACGCTTGTACACGTCACGTCTACTTTGGGAATAGCGGAGAAGCGTCACAGTACGAATTTGCCAGAATCTATGAGGGAGCGAGTCCGTTCCCGCTCCAGGTAGCTAGTGGAGCTTCGGACCGTGTGACACTCAAGGTGAACACCTCTACCGGAGACCTTCAGCTGTCTACCGGAAGTGTCTCTACGGTTTACGTTATGGGCACGATTATGCCTACGTTCCAGTCCTAGGTGATCGGTGCCTGGATATTCGGCGACCCTGGAAATGTAACAAACAGACCCCCTCCGGGCCCTGCAGCCATCCACGAAGTAATCGCGCTTACAACAGCTGTTTTGGCAGGCTTCTGAAGATCCACGGGAGCGCTGATTCCTGACATGTAGGTCCAGAGGGGTCCGGAGATTGCGGCTCCCAGAGCACTGGAGAAGAACCCACTGGCGGGAGGCACTACAGGTGCGGAATTGAAGAACGCCAGGATAGCTTGGCCCAAGGCGTTCGCCACGGCAGGTCCCGAACCCAAAGAAAAGGCGTATGCGACACCTCCCTGCAACGCGCTTTGCGTCACAGGGAGGTCGCAGGTTGGTTGAGTGATGGGGATGCCGTTAGACACCGCTCCCTTGATGTAAGGAATGAAGGCGTCGACAAATCCCTTGGCCTGTTGCGCTATGCTCTCTTTAGGCGGAGTTTCCGCCGCGATGAGACCGTTCACAAAGGCAGGGACGATAACAGGCATGTCAACGAACGTTGGAGAGGGGGACAGCTTGGATCGGGGTGAATTTCCCGTCTTCCTTCTTGAGGGTCAACTTGAATCCTTTGGGTCCACGCTGACAGTTGTCGCAGATGAAACCGACAAGCTCGCCCTGGTGACGGATCTCCACGGATTCCGGTCCGAGAGTGCCGGAACACTCTTCGAACATGCACTTCAGTTGTTTGATGTCTGTCATGAGCAAGCTCCTGTGTTGTATGAGCAATTGGGGCAATCGTAACAGGTCGCACCCACCTTACGCAACTGTGACCCACAATGGGGGCACGGTTCCGATGCGAGATCGAAGTCCTCGTCCATGGGAGGGGGCAGCATGGAAGGCCGCTCTTCAGGGAAAGCTTGATTCCCCTCTTCCAGGAAGCGCCAGCGAATCCACTTGAAGACGTAACCGATGATGGAGTTGGCGGATGGAATGTTAGGATTCTTGGTCCATCCGGAAGGAGCGAACCGTGACCCCTCGAACCGTGAGACGAGCTCCTCGAGGGGAATACCGTATTGGAGAGCTAAGGACGCTAGGGTACCGAAGCTGTCGAGGAGCCCATTGACAGTGGATCCGTGCCCCGCCATGCGGAGGAAGATCTCCCCCATGCGCCCGTTGGGATAAAACCCTACTGTGATGTAGCCTTTGTGCGGGCCAATGTGGAACTTGTGCCCCTTCTGGTCACGCTCGTCAGGTAGACACTTACGTTCAGGTACGGCGAGGTCATCTGATGTTTCCTTACGGAGTTCTCGCACTCGAAGAGGCTCACTGAGCTTGCTTCCTTCCCGGTAGATCGTAATGCACTTGACCCCCTTCTCCCATGCTTTGAGGAATGTCCTCTCGACTTCATCTACTGTGGCTTCCCGAGGCATGTTGAACGTCTTGGAGATTGCCCCCGAGAGGAAAGGCTGAATCGCCGCGCACATTTCGATGTGTGCGTCTACTGAGAGACGCCGGGTACCTACGGGGATGGAACAGTCGAAAACTTCGAGGTGTTCTTCTCGTAGAGCGGAACCTTCGAAGTGTCCGTGTTCCCTCATGTACTCGAGGAGATCATCTTGGTCTTCGGGGTCGTACTCTAAGGATTGCAGCGCTGCTTCGACATTGGGGTTTACGTACTCCATGACGTCCCCGCCTACTAATGTCTTGGTCTTTTTGAGTCCGATGTCAGGTTCGACACCTGTGGTGGCGCAGTCCATCATGAAAGCAATCGTCCCCGTCGGGGCCAGAAGAGTTACCTGCGCGTTACGGACCCCTTTCCCGGACTTCTTGAAAGCAGTGTTGATTGTGTCTCTCCAGGCGGTCACAGCTTTACCCTGTAAACCAGCAAGGTCCCTCTTCAGCTTCTTAGTGACTGCTTGGTGCTTAACAAGAACGTCCTCTACGTGGCTGGCGTTTTCTTCGTAACGCGGGAAGGGGCCTAGCTTACCTGCGATCTCAGCGCTGGTCTGATAGGCGTAGGCCGTTAGACAGCTTGTCAGCGATGCTGCGACATCCCTTCCGTCCTCACTGTCGTAGCCCAATCCCCACGACATCAACAAGCCCCCGAGGTTAGCGTACCCTAGACCGAGTGTTCGGTAAGCCAGGCTGTTCTTGGTGATCTCTTTGGTAGGGTAGCTGGCGAGACTGACGATGATGTCTTGCGCTGTGATGAACGTCCGGATGGCGTGCTTGAAGAGTTTAGTGTCGAAGGTGTTTTTTGACTTGGAGAACTGACAGAGATTGAGACTCGCGAGGTTGCAGGCAGAGTTGTTGAGCCAGACAAATTCGCTGCACGGGTTACTAGCGACGATTTCTCCGTCTCCAGCACAGGTGTTATAGGCGTTGATAGTGTCTCCGAATTGGATCCCGGGGTCCCCACACTTGTGCGCTGCTTCAGCGATGGCGCGGAATAGGCTACGTACGGAGATCGTCTCTGCTGTCGTGCCGTCTACTCTGTTGGTAGTCTCCCACGGAACGTCGTTCTGGTATCCGTGAAGAATGTTGCGCACCTTCTCCATGAACGTGTCGGAGACGCGAACCGAGTTGTTCCCTGTCTGGTGCTTGACTACTCCGTAAGCACTTTCGGGATCGGTGAAATCCGTGCTCATCCCTGCCAGTGCGAGAACTTGCACGATGTCTTCCTGGTCTGCTTTGGTGTTGATGAACTTCCAGACGTCAGGGTGGTCAACATCCAGGATGACCATGCGCGCAGCTCGACGTGTGCGCCCCCCGCTTAAGATCACGTTGGCGAAGGCGTCGTAGCCTGCCATAAAGGATACAGGACCGGAAGCGTGACCACCGCCGTGGATGCGTTCTTGCGACCCTCGCAGAGGGGAAAGGTTTACGCCGGAGCCAGAACCGTCTTTGAAGATAAGCCCTTCAGTCTTGGCCAGTTCGAGGATCGACTCCATGCTGTCATCCACCGAGTTGATGAAGCATGCCGAACACTGGGGCTTATCGACGCCTGGCACTCCCAAGTTGAACCAGACGGGGCTGTTGAAAGAACCGTACTGTCCGTAAAGAAGGAGGGCCAGTTCATCTCCAAAAATTTGGCCGTTTTCTTCATCGAAATATCCTTGTTCGATGCCGCTATCGACCAGTGCACTGACGACCCGTTCGACCATTTGTCGGACGCTGGTTTCGGTGTGCTCTGATGTCCTGGACTGCCGGAAGTATTTGCTCGCTACGATTTTGCATGCGTCGTAGGACCAGCTGGAGGGGAATTCAGCGTCCAGGCATTCATAGAGAATCTCACCGGTTTTGTTGTTTTTGACGATGATATCTGTCCGGGTCCAATCGACTTGCTGAGCGGCGCTCTTCCCCTCAGCAGACAGCTGTCTCGTGAACTTCAGCATTCTGCGTTGCTCCCTTTTAGATGTTGTCGGCTTGTCGCGTGGAAACCCTACGCTTGACCTTCGGGTTCCTTATACCATCGATTACTTCGATCTGATACCGCTTGAGCTCCAGGGTGGCGTCTTCTAACCCCCGGGCGAGTACCGCTAACCATAAGGCGTCAGCTTCATCGTGCAGGAGGCGCTCATCACAGATCTCTGTTGCGGTTTTGACCATTTTCTCTTTGGTAGCCGCTCCACTACCTGTGGCGAATTTCTTTAGAGAGGTAGGGGGGACGACGGTGACGGTGTCACAAAATCCCGCTGCGCACACCGAGTATACTCCCCGGAGCTGTCCCAAGTCGTCTGCGCGGTTGGTTGCAGCATACGCGGGTCCTTCAATACAGACGTGTTTGATGGGTCCCAGGTTTCGGACTAGGTACTCGAGATGTTGCTGCAGCTCGTGCTGCAGGGCGGTAAGACGGGCTACTCCCCCTGCTCGTTTACCTTTTAATGTAGGTCCTCGGAAGTGGAAGTGTGATACTTTGGTGGGGCTTACAGCGCCTACACCTGTGCACGTGAAAGAAGGATCGATACCGACGTAGCTTGACTGGATACACCCCATGTCCTACTATTTTTTACAGAAAATCTCAGTGAGGTCAACGCGTTATGGCACAGTTAACAATTGAGTTCACCCGTGACACCCTTGCGGACGCTTTCTACTTAGGTGTCGACGTTCTCAGTGGTGTGGACGTCGACCCTGTGTGCATTGTTGCGCGCAGTGGCTTCCAAGGGGAACTCGAGAGCATCTCCCGTGTCGGGACGCTCATCGATCTTACTGGGGTACCTGCTGCTCCGGTGGTAGATGGTTACAACCATTTTTATGAAGAGGCGTTTGGTACCACGGTTCCGGTAGCCACTGACCTCATCGTACTTAACGAGATCCCCTCCCTTTGGACGTTTCTCGGATACGTCCCGGGCACGCAACACGAAGTTTCATCTTTTGACGCGGCGTATAACGTCGTTAAGGTTGTTCCGGGGGACGAGTTTCCCGCATTCGGGGGACGCCTGTCCTTTACACTTTACGACTCAAGTTTAGTACCCCGCGGAGTTTTCAATGGTTCAGGAGCCGCCACATTAGACGTGTATGACGGCACTTGGGACGACCAGGTGTACTACCGTCTCCGGACTATCCATTCCTCAGTCGACAGCCTTTCGTCGGCTATTAACAAGTTTGTTTCTCTCCAGACTCAAGCACAGTCTCTGGTTGACAGCACAGAGACCTATTTGGATGAGTTTGCAGGGACGAGCACGGAGATATACACGTGACAGTCCGCGTAGACCTAAAGCAGGAGAAGACTATCGAGGAAGGTCCCGTGTACCGCGTGACGAACACGGTCACCTATTCGAACGATATTCAATCTCAGGTTTTCGTGATCAACACTGAGCTCGAAACGTTTTCGCATGTCGGAACTGTCTGGGACTTGCAGAACTATCCCTCGTCCCGTACAGCAGCGATCAGTGAAGGGGTCCCCTATTACTTGGCGTCCCAATGCTCGCAGGATTATGACAACATCGATGATGCGTTGGCCTTCACGTCTCACGTCTATGGCCGGGTCGAATGGCTTGTCCGAGAGTACGAGGAAGCCAACGACGTTTTCGAAGGTGTGCTAACCCACACCATTACAGGTTAACTCATGGCTGATACAGTCGTATCGCAAACGCGTAACCAGCTCCTCAATTCCGATGGTGATCTGGTTTACCGGGTAATTTCGGTTGTCACCGATAAGGGAGATCTACCTCATCAGTTCCTGTTCGTGACTACTATCAACGACAACCTAGACCCAACCGCCGATACTTTTTTGCGTGTGGCTACCCCGTATGATCTGACGAATCTGAATACGGATAGGGCCACTGCGGTGTCGGAAGACGCGACCGTTTATTTGTCCGCGTTTGTGAGTAACGACTATTCAGATCTCGAAATCGCGATGCAAGCACGCCAAGAGATAGACGGGCGTGTGAACACGTTGGTTACGACGTGGCAAGCTTACTACAGCAGTTTCTACACTCCGACTGCTGAGACTTTGACTTTTCCGAATGCTGATGAGAGCTATACGCAGGAGCTCAAGACGGCGTACTCTGACGCTAAAGCTGCTCGTGTGGTTGCTGAAGAGGACTTGGCGACAAAAACTACGACACTCTCGGACGCTGAAGAAGATTATGACGACGCCACGACTCAAGTTGATATGTTCCTGGCGTCCGTGAACTTCTGTGAAAAACTCCGCGACCCTACACACGGGTTTTGGACGATTCTTAAAAGCGGTATCTCATCGTACGAGGCGGGTAACAACTCTCTTTTTGACGATCTTAAGACTGCATATGAGCAGTGGTCGGGTACCCCGTGGGTTCTCACTACTGCCCCTGCTCCGACGGATGATTGGTTTTTCTTGTATAACGTGATGTACACTTGGTACACGTCGATCAAACCTGCGTGGGATACTACAGGTGCTCCTCAGGTTGCTAATGTCGATAACATCCTCACAAATGTGTGTGCGACGGCATCCTCGGAGTATGCGTCTGCTGTTAGTGACCAGTCTGCGGCTCTCGCGGATGTGAATACCGCCGCCCAAGCAAAAGAAGAGGCGGCTGCAACATTGGCAGCCGCCCAGGAGGCGGAGGACGCAGCTCTCGCTGCGGTAGTGGCGGTGTGTCCGGATTTTGATCCGGATTCTATCTAGTAGTGTCGACGGATTAAGAGGTCGGGTGGGCGAATCCCAGATACGCACCTCAAGTTTTTGTAGTTCTTGTACACGTCAAACAAGTTTTCTGCTCTTAAAGGCCACGGTAATACGTACCTTCCACTAGGGCCCCAGGAGTATTCTACGTAGTAGGGCCCGCTCCCTCGTTTGGCTACGAAGTTCACTGGGTATGTTGTTTGGCGCCACCCGTTGTTACGCGTAGGGCTTTGGTTCCGCTGTAGGAGTTCGAAGAGTACCGCCTTTTCGTGGGCACCCATATGTCTAGCTTTTTCAGGGACCCAGGGAGCGTCTCCATAGTCGTGTAGCCATGAGAGCGCGGTCTTGTAGTTATCAGTCCCTGCTAGGGTGTGCCCTGGGTCCGTCTTTTGATTGATAACAAATTTGACGCCTTCGGAATCGCCCAAGTATTTGCTAGGGTACTTTAAGGTGAAGTGCCCCTTATAACGGTTGAACCGTTTGTCCATTGGGCCGCTGTTGGCTAGCAGTACTCTAAGTTGCGGACCTGTAAACTTGCACGGGGTATTTTTTACGATCTCTAGTGATATCTCCCGTAATGTTTGCGGGTAGTACTTGGTACAGTGTTTAGGCGCACCTTCATACCAGCAGGGTTCCTTCATTAGACATTGGCTGCAGATCTCCCTCCTAAATTGTGCACGTCTCCCCATTTCTTGGGCCGTGTTTCTCCTGTCCGAAATGGTCGAGCTTACGTACTTGAAACTGTGCTGAACAATTGTTCGGTGTGCTGGAGTGATATAGTCCGCAGAGGTGTACGATGGGCCTACAGCTACAAACCTACCGATGCGGGATTTCCAGTAAGTCACATCTTCGCTGTACGTGTCGATTTCGAATTCTGGGATTTCTTCCAAATTTTCGAGTTTCACGACAGGACATGTGTTGTGTGTTTCTGTCCCTGTTCGACACCCGCCACACCCCACGACGTATTTTTCTGGGAGTTCACAAGCATTAAACACTTCTAAGCCCTCACGGTGTGTTACGTGCCCTTTTTGAACGACAGTTACCGGAAGTGTTTTTGCTTGTCCGATAGCTCCGCGGCAAGTGGCGTCGGGTTCGTTCGTTGCAATGAGTCCTATCAGTGGCTCTTTCGTATCCCCCCATCGTGGTTTCTGGTGTTCGTAGTGGATAGGGATGATGGCAAAAGAGTCACCCAAAAAATGCCTAGTCAAGTCTGCATTCGCGATCTCTTTATGGTACTCGAGGTTGCCGAGGTCGAGATGCGAACGGCGTTTGCCAAAAAGAAGACAGCACTGCGCGCCTCGTGACAGATACCGGAGATCGGTACCCGCCACGAGACACGCGGCTGTGAATACGTAGTCAATGTCATCAGTGCTGTGGAGGGTCATTCTTCTCTTTCCAGTTCTGGATCGCAACGTCCAGCTCGGATTTCAGTTTCTCGCCTTTGCCTGGATGTACGCTTGAGATGAAGCTGACTTTACCTCGTAAAAACTGGATGAGCTTCTCAGGGGATTCTTTGCCCGCTCGAGCGTACTGCGTGTCGACGCCGTTAACCATGCAGTTGTGTACGATGGCGCGTATGCGGAGGTATTCGTCGTAAGCGATATTTAGCTTTTGATTCATGACGACCCCGAGCATTTTGCGCCGGTAAAACGCGCTAGTTATTTTGGTCTTGGAACGGTTGACCCTGTACCTAGCGCGTTCGACGATCTCAGTAACGTCTCGCACGACCTGTTTCTTCTCGCCGAGTGGGAGATCCTTGCCGCATGTGATGGTGAGGTCGTCAGCGTATCGACTATACCTCCAGTCCCATGGAGCTTGGAGTCCTCCCTCAGCGTTTTTCTTTTCGAAGTAGGCCAGGAGGGGCGTGTCAATGCGTGTGTTGGCGACGAGGTTGCAGATGGCACCTGAGGTGGGGGCTCCTTGAGGCACTCCCGCAAGGAACTTCTGCCGGGGGGTTCCCTTGTAGTTATCGCCGGGTACTCCGCGAGGGTTCACGAAGGGGACGGTCATCAGGTTGGCAAGCAGACCGCTGACGTGATGTGAGTACCCTGCGTCCTGGAAGAGGTGGCGGATCCATGCGCGCCGTGTATTAGGGAAGAAGTCCTTGAGGTCCATCTTAATGTATGCCCCCTTGCGTGGACAGTCGTGCTTCTTCGCCACTTCTCCCTTAGGTACACTGTCACAGGTCGGGCACTCGGGGATGTGCCGCGCAACCGCATCCATGATGGACCTGTTGGGACGGTACGCAGTAACGTGGTCTCCGAGTTTGGACTCCATCGGGAGGAGAATTCGCGCGTGAACGGAGTGGAGAACGGATTGCATTATCGGAGACGGGGCGTGGATCACGCGTTTACGCCCGTTGCTCTTGGGGATGTGAAATACTCGATAGTTGTTTTCCTTGTTGTGGAGGAGGTGCCACAGGGTCTTATTCCGGAACCCCAGGAAGAATGCGAGAGTACAGTCATCGTAGAGCGGGAATTCAGTGTTAGGGATGGTGATCGTTTCGAACACGCTTTCGTGGAAACCGTAAGTCATTCGATCTCACCTGCCCCTTTCACAGAAGTTTCGATGGTCTCTCGGAATTCGTCGTCTACAGGTAGGCGATTGAGCGATATCCCGTTACGACAAGCGCGCTGCCCAGGTGCGCACTTGTTGGCGTGGTAACTCGCCACGTTTTTACAGATGGCACAGAGTACCGGGATATTCTCTATGGGGGTGTGCAGGGTTACTGTGGGCATCGGGACACTGAGGTTGTGAATGCTGGAAACCGCTTGCGATAGCGTGTAGGCTAGGCGCACTTTTTTGGTAACGCGCTTGTTGCTTTCCGGGTCGATTTCTTTATCCCGGGCGAGGTAGGTGGGGACTACTAGGAGCCACTCGCCTTCGTTTATCGCACTGATTTCGGGAATGCCGGTGCCCGGAACTCGTGAGTATGCTAGCTCAGAGTTGTTACGTTTGATCCCAATCGTGCGACGGCGGGTGAACTGGATAAGGCCGAGACTCCGTTTGACGACGTCATCGACTTTCATGATCAAGCTGTAGCGGAACAGCCGCAAAGCTAGGGGCTTGTGATCCGCCGGAACAAGATAGAAGCGGTCGAAGGGGAAGTAGTCGAAAGATTCGGATACTCTCCCCTCCAACCGCAGCTGCTTGAGTTTCACACAGTAAATCTCGGTCATCGGAACAATCCTTTTCTAATCGTCGGAGTCGATCTGCAGCACAATGCCGCCCATGTCGGGGTCTTCCCGACCGTCTTCGGTGAGCACCCACACGAACGGGCACGGCGGAGTAAGCTCAGGCATCGGACCGCCACCCCCGTCGCTACTGATGGGAGCATAGCCGTCTGTGAAGTGGATGAAGAGGTCCGTCTTGGGGAGCGTCTGTTCGAGCTTCTCGGCGTCGTTTTCCCAGTCGTTCTCCGTGTCGAGTCCGAGCATCCGCTTGAAGGGCGGCCTGAAGTTGGTGCCCCCGTATCCGTGACGGGTGCAGTGATACGTAACTTCGTCGTCCGGTTCGATGAGGAACTCCCGCTGGATGGCTGCGTCGTAGAGCATGACCCGCGTCGTGACGGTCTTGTTCATCTTCATCAATCCCTGGATCTCAGACATGAACTTGATGAAATCATCGTCGGAGACCGACCCGGATGTGTCGATGGCGACTGTGACGAAGAACTCGAAGTCCTTCTGTACGCCGGGGAACGGTTCGATGCCTTGCCCTTCACACCCGGCAAGCAGCCCCATGTGCGGCCACGCAGTCGATTCGTTGAGCTTGGAGGAGATGGAGGAACGGAGAAGGTTCTTGAAGACTTCGTGCCAAGGGATCGACGGCTCGTTGAGCAGTTCATCGATGACGGATTGCAACTGTCCCGGAATCGTCCCACGACCCTTCACGGTCTGTTGCGCGGCCTTCTTGACGATCTTCTTCGACTCCCGACGTGCACGCTCTTGAATGCGCTCGATTTCGGCGTCGGTCATGCTGTCGGCCATCTGCTGCCAGTCGATGTGCTGGGGCATCATGTTCTTCCGGCGGTCCTTGAGCCACTGAGGAGCCTCGTTGACAGGGAACTTTCCGTCCTTGTCCGGCTGCTGCTGAGTACCTCCGCCCCCACTTCCGGACTGGCCTTTCTGCGGTTGTCCCTGACCCTGACCCTGACCCTGACCCTGACCCTGACCCTGACCCTGTTGCTGATCGTCTCCGTCTCCGTCTCCGTCGTCGTTGCTGCTAGGCATCGGCAGAGGGACTCCGTAGACTTCGACAATAGCGTTCCCTTCCCCGTCGGTCTCTTGCTTGTTGGGGTCGAAGCCGTCTTCTTTGCACTTGTCGATGAGCATCTTCAGGTACTCTTCGAACGACTTGCCCTGGGGGAAGTTCCAAGGGGGGTTCTCAGGGAACAGGAGCTCTTTCTTGTATTCTCTGAAGTTGCCGAGATCGACGAGAGCGCGGAGGGCAATGTCGTTGGCGGCCATGTCTTGTGCAAAGTTGATGAGCGGGGACAGTTGGTTCCACTGGTAGTCGTTGGCGCTGCAGATCTGCTTCATGTGCAGGCTCCGCTCGACATGCGACAGGACGATGTGGGCCGCTTCGTGGATGACGACCATGATCCGGAGGGGCATCGGAATCTTCACGAAGAACTCCGGGTCCCAGAGGAACATGAATTTTCCCTCTCGAGTGAGGGAGATCGCAGCGGTTCCCAGACCTGGAATAGCCCGTCGACCGCAACCGTTCAAGATGCGGCCCCAGAAGTTGTTGCCTCCGCGAGGGGAGCAAGCCCATTGGAGGACCTGAGAGAGGGCTTCCGCTGGCGATTGTTGGTTGTTTTGCATTCCATTTCCTCCTGCCGTATAATGAGGTGTGTTTCACTACCACGCGGTTTGAGGGACAATATGACAACGACACTTTACGACCAAACGTGCGACCCGGGTTATGCCCATCTTCGAGTGGTTCTTGATCGCTTTCCTGCATTGCAAGAAGTGGCCAAGACTGCCAACATCGACGAAGACGAGTTTTCGGATCTCCCCGATAGTTCGTTTGCGTGGCCGGGACAGCGTCGATTTCCGTTACACACGCGAGAGCACGCGGCGCTTTCCTTGGGCTATCGAAAGCTTGCGTCCGCGGTTCCTCGCGAAGTTGATGAGATGCTGGAGAAAGCGGCGGAAGTCTACGAGCTTGACGACGACATCTACGTAGCGTCCGCCGAGAAGACTGCGTCTGCGGAAGAGCGCTACGTATTTCCTGAACAACAGCGCTTCCTGGTGAAGACCGCGGAAGATGTCAAGTTGGCGGAAACTCGTATCCGTGAGATTTACCCGACTCTTACTGTAGAGGATCGGGCTTCTGGGATGTTCCAGCTTTGCAAACTCGCAAAGGAATTTGGAGTCACATTACATCCTTCTACCGAGAAACTGGCCGGTTTTACGCTTACCAGTACTCAGCGCCTAAAAGACTGGCTGGGTGCGCGAAGGGAAGTGACTCGGGGCACCGTTTTCTCGGATGCGTTTGACAAAATATCCCAGGAACTCGAGGGTGTTGCTCCTGAGTTTCATGACAGAGAGATTCAGACTAAATTAGCCAGCGCGATTCACGAGCTGGACAAGGAAGCCGGGCTTACACGTCTTTACGGTCGTAAGCTTCCAGATCCGATTCAGACTGTCTTCAATTCGGAGAAGCTTGCGGAGGACACTCTGGAGCTTGGTACCGGGATGATGCTCAATAAGCAGAAGTTAGCGGCGCTTCCCCTTACGTTTTGGAAGGACCTGCTGGGGGATAACGTGGCTTCCGAGATTTCCAGTGACGGGGAGACTGTTAACCCGGAAGCTTTGATGCAGCTTCTTCCCACGCTTCCTGATGACGTGAAGGCCATTGCGCAAAAGCAACTCTCCTCCTACGTATGAATGAACTCTTAGAAAAACTCGCAAGTAGCGTAGCTGCGATCCCGGAGTCTCTTCCTGCGACTTCTAGGGCGCGTTCTCTAGAATTTCTCAAGAGTTCAACGGATGAGCGTAGCGCAGGATCTCTCTACACCGCGGCGCGCAACGTTTATGGTTTGGAGATGCTTTCTTGGGAGCCGGAGACTCTCTGGATAACGATGGAGAAAGACGGTCTCGACTTGAGCCTCGTCAACCGTGACAAGCTCCAGGCGGTTATCGCCCTCATCGTCAACCCGCAATTCTTCTGGGACCACATTGTGTTCGAGAATACTGTCCACGCTTTTGTGGGGAATATTAGTAACCCCGATGCGATTCAGGAGTGTCACCCTGCGGAAATGGCGTGGACAGTCTACGAGGCAGACGCTGTCCGAAGGATGGATCCCGAGGGCAAGGGGGACGCGGAGTTCGATGAGGATGTCCAGCAGTACGTTGCTGTTTGCTTGAAGCGCGCAGGTTACATCACCACTCCTGAGGAGCTCTCCTTTGCCGAGGATAACCTCGTAGACTTGCAACCTCCTGAAGCAAAAAATTTGCGGAAGGAAGTCCGCAAGGCGTGGGAGGGGTTGGATAAGGGGGCTCTCCAGCACACTGAGTTTGCGGAGAACCCCCTTGGGGTGAACCTGTCTCGGCTCGCAGGGACCTACGTCTTTGTGGAAGACGCCGCTAAGTCCATGGGACAGGACTTCCTAGAGCTCAAGGGAGTTTGAATTCCGGGTTGATCTCCAGCCCCATGTCAGGCAGGCTTCGACGCCCCTTGTCTGACAGGATGTTCAGATCCACCCAGGCGTCGGTCTCCTGCAGAGCCCGAGACACGTTCGAAAGGTAGGCCACGCAATCCAGCTTCTGAGCAAGAGGCCGGAAGGCGCGTTGGATGTGGAGGCGGTCAGCGACGGGAAGCACGAGGAGGAGGCAGATCAAGTCGTAGATGATCTCTTCCGGCTCAGGCTGTGCCGTCATTACTTCTTTAACGGCGATGAGACACTTCTGCCGGATCTCCTCTGAGTCCTTCCGCCACTCTTCTTCGGTTCTGGATTGGCGCAACTCACACGCCAGGGACAGATACGGCGACACGGCCTCAGCTCCCGCGCAGGGCCCGCTCGACCTCCGTCTGCGCGTCGTCCAGGCTAGCGTGGATCTTGATCCAGCTTTTGTGTGTTTGGACGTGACGCATCAGGGAGAAGAGGTAGTCGTTGGCGTTGTTCTCGTCTGCGAACTTCTTCAGCTGCGAGAGCAGGCTGACACGCATCTCGTTGGGCAGATCTTCGAGATACATGACGAAGTTCTTCGCCGCTACCTTTGCGTCGGGCTGCAGGCTGAACATGTACGTCAGGACGTTGATGTTCAGTTCGGTGATCTTCTCCTGCTCCGACTTCTGCAGGAGGAGGCGCACCGGCTTGCGAGCGAGCTTCTTGTAGTCGGAGACCACGTCGTCGGCGCGAACCGCGGTGCGGTTGTCCTTGAGGTGCTCGACGAGTTGCGTCGCCATGTGCGTGCCCACGGAGGATGCGTAACGGCACAGGGCGAACTCGTTGTCGACGGGGAGGTCCATCTTCTCGAGCATGTACGCGTCCAGCGAGACGGTCTGGACCGTCGCGGGGCACATGTACTGCTTGCCTTCTCCCTGCGCCTTCTTGTCGTACAGATTCTTGGGGTACTGCTTCACGAAGTCGAGTACTCCCGGATGGCATGGACGCCCCTTGTGATCGTCGAAGCAGGAACGGTCGCTCTCGTGGAAGCTGTCGGTGGACGCGTGTTCGACCCAGTCCTTGAACGACTCCAGTGCGTAGAACCACTTCAGGCGCCGACGGAGAGCTGCGTTGTTTTCGAGCTGTGTGACGGCGTATTGCGCCGTTGCGGGGTTCATCAGCGCGACCACGATGGCCTCATCCGGAAGGAAGTAGTTGAACATCCTCCGGTCCTCGACGAGGGAGAAGAACATGGCGATGCTGTGCTGAAGACCCTGGTTGATCTCCTCGAACAGCATGATGGACTTCTCACCCTTCTTTGGGAACACCGACGGGACGAGCAGGTCGAAGTACCCCTCGGGGGAGTCTTTAGTGCTCGGGATGCCGGTACCCACGAGACCGTAGTGGGCGGTCCTGATGTCGTAGATGCTCGCGCCTTCATCCCTCGCGATCTGGGCGACGATCTGGGACTTGCCGATGCCTGCCTCACCGACCACGCAGATAGCTCCGCGGTGCTGTTTGGTCTGCCAGGTGAGCAGGATCTGCTGCCGGATCTCTGCGATGGTAGCTCGTGGGATGTCGTACTTCTCGGCGTAGTGCAGCTGCTTGTTCGGGTTCTCTTCTTGCCTGCCTCGTGCCATGCTGTTAACCTCTCTTTGTTATGAGCAACTCCCGCTCAGCCCTACTGTCCGTTACCGCCGAAGCATGGATTATGCTCGACGGGAAACCTTTTCGTTTGACGGATTGGCCGATGCACCGTGCGTTCTATGACGGGCGCTATCGGCGTACGTTGTTTAAGACTAGTCGCCAGGTTGCGAAGTCTACTACGCTAGCGAATTTCTCCATCATCGAGTGCAGTCTTATACCACACTTCTCTACCATGTTCGTGAGCCCCTCCAAGGAGCAAACGACGCGGTTTTCCAATACGCGTATCGGTAAAACGATGCGCTATTCCCCAATTATCAACGATAAGTTTCTGCGAACGGACTTGGCAGACCGCGTCTTCCACAAACAGTTCACGAATGGCAGCGAGATGCTCTTCACCTACGGATGTGATGATGCTGAACGTCTTCGTGGGCCTTCCACTGACCGGAACATGTATGACGAGGTCCAGGATATTCTGTATGACCCTGTCATCACTGTCGGTAACGAGACGATGGCGGAGTCTGACTACGCGTATGAGACGTATGCCGGGACTCCGAAGACGATGGAGAATACCATTCAGTACCTCTGGGAGCTCAGCACCCAGACTGAGTGGGTGATGAAGTGCGAGGGCTGTAATAACTACGTGTACATTGACAGTGAGAAGATACTCCAAAAAGAGGGCCCCGGCTGTCCTAAATGTAAAAAATTGCTTAACCCCTTCAATGGCCAATGGGTGGATATGGCTCCGAGTAAAACACTCCAGGGTTTTCATATTAGTCAGCCGATGATGCCGCGTAACAACCCACATGCAATGAGAATGGCGGGACGTTCCACATCCGAAATTCAAGTTGCGGAGCAGCGCTGGTCGCGAATCTTACAGAAATACGAAGAAGCCCCTCTTTCGACTTTTCGGAATGAGGTCTTGGGTGTTTCGGACGAGATTGGTAGCCGCTTACTTTCTCAAGAAGAGCTTGAGGCGTTGTGCACAGGTAGAAAGCTGGAGCAGTATCCCCCGCGAGACCACTTAAAGGACATCACACAAATCGTTGCGGGCGCTGATTGGTCGGGGGGAGGGACTTCTGGGGTATCCAGGACTGTTCTTTGGATCTGGGGTTGGCGACCTAGAGATCAGAAGCTCGTGTGCTTGTTTTATAAGGTATACCCGGGAACTAACCCTGTAAGCGCCGTAGAAGAGATCGCATACACTTGCAAGCAGTACCACGTCTCTATGTTCTGCGGTGATGCAGGTGAAGGGGCATTAGCTAATGACCTCATGCGCACACACCTCGGACACCACAAAGTGATCCAGGTACAGTATGGTATGCAGGCCAAAGCCTTGAAGTTCAACCAGATTGACCGCTACATGGGTGACCGCACAACTCTCATCGACAACTACTTCATGCTCTTGAAGCAAAAGAAAGTAGAGTGGGCTCCGTTGGTGGAGATGCGGGTCGCGATTAACGACATCTTGAACGAGTACGAAGACATCACGCAGAATGACCGGAAGGTTTGGCGCCATTCTCCCCAGAAGCCTGATGACTGCCTCCACGCTGGCCTCTTTGCGTGGCTAGCGTGGAAGGTCATCAACAAGGATTTCAAATTCTGGCAGGAGTAGTGCCGCTATGCTGTCGTTCTTGCTCAGAACCGAGAGCACTCAGTTCCACACACGAAGGCGTCCGGCGTGTAGCTCACCGGCTGGGGTATACCCGGTTTTCCGGCACTAAAAATGGTACTGCTAGGCTTTGAGTTGGGGTCCTCATCTTAGCGGATAGCGGGATGAGGAGGCCAACTCAGGTACACAGGTACTGCTAGGATGTTCATCGGAGATCCGGGCCCTCGCAGAGGTGAGACTACGCAGCGTCCGATCATCGCGTAGATCTCCCGCGGAGAGGGCCTCGGATCTCCGAAGAACTCACAGGGGGTACTGCTTTCCTCCTAGTGAGAAAAGTGTCAGATGGGCAGCTAAGATTTCGTCGTTCGTCCAGTCGGTCCCGAAATCTTGGCGCGGCATCTGACACTCGAACGTGGGGTACTGCTGTCAGGTGGGAGTCACGTCGTAGCCCGGCTTGAGCCACGTGTGTGATCGCAGGTCACACAGTGGGTCGGCTCGGGCTGTGGCGGTGACACCCCTGGTCGTACCGCGAGCTCGTGCAGCGTGCGAGGGAGTAACTCCCTCTGTTTTTCTGCGTATGGAAAAACGCCAGTACCAAACTCTTTTACCTCTAGGAGTCGAGGTTTTCGAAGTCGCTTTTGATTTCGTGGTCGAGGTAATCGTCGCCACTAATGTCAGCAGGGAGGACGTTCCCTTTCAGGTACTTATCTATGTCAGTAAGTTGTCCGTAAGAGGGACCTACTTCCACGTCCCATAGGAAAGGGACAGGCAGCCACGGATAGAGCTCTCGGACGCGCTTGACTCCGTATTCGGTGATGAAGTCTTTCATTTGAGGGACGTACTTTTTGGGAATCTCCGCAACAAGAGAGTCGTGAACTGTGATGAGCAAGTTGCCTCCGAAGTCGTGACGTATGGGTTCGTCAACCGCGGTGATTACCCTCATGATGATCTCTGAGCTCGTACTCTGGATCAGCATGTTAACAGCCTGCCGCTCAGCCTTGTTGCGCATTTTGAAGGTCATACCGCGCAGGTTGAAACGGCGCCGTCTTCCAAAGAAGGTCTCTACGCACCCGAGGTACTGGATCTTCTCTTTAGTCTTCGAGATGTACTCTGGAATAGTAGGGAACATTCGGAACAAGGATTCGATGATGGCAGCAGCTTGAGCTTCTGGGATCCCTACAATACTGGCGATCTTTTTAGGTGCGGCTCCGTAGAGGATGCCGAAGACCACCCGTTTGATGTTTCCCCGGAGTTTACCGAGCTGTTGACCGTAAGCGACGTCAGGGCCTGGGTCCTCCTCAGTCCCCGTATAGTATCCACGCTTTTGGAAATCTTCGTAGCTCCAGTCGTGTACGTCGTCGATCCCGACTAGCGCCAAGACCGAAGATTTCTCGGAAGCCCGAACACCTTCCAGGATCGTAGCGGGGTTGAGGACTCTAGAGGAGAAGAAGCTGTGAGGGTCCAGACCTTCGTTGAGAGCGCTAATCAGGTTTTCATCTCGACTATATGCGGCGTAGAGGCGCACCTCTGCGGCCTTGGCATCAGCGTTCATCATGACTTGCGTATCCGGGTCAGTTGGAATGAACGACTGTTTGAGGTTGTGGTCCCCGATCTTCTTGGGGATGTTTTGCATGTTCTCATCCACGGAACTTAGCCTTCCGGTAGCTGTTCCGTGGATGTTAAAGGTGGTGTGCATCCTCCCGTCTTCTTCACTCAGTACGAGGATGTTACGTACGAAAGTGTCTCGGGCTTTGGTGATCGCGCGGTACTTCAAGAGGGTGTCTGAGAACTGACAGTCATACTGGTTTTTGAGCACGCGCAAGAACTTGGCGTTCGTAGAGATTAATCCCGTGCCTGTACGCGGGATATCTTCATCAGGGATTTCTCCGGTATGACATACCATCCGCCCTGTTTTGGGGTGTAGGTAACCCGCTGTGAAGAGGATCCGTCGTAACTGTGCCACGCTTTTAGGGTTGAAGTCTTCGTTGACTACTCCGTTAGGGAGCATGAGTTTCAACTCTGCGTAGAGGTTACGTGCCGACCTACGCATCTTCTCGTCGAGGTCCAGGACGTATGGGCGGTCGACACGCATCCCGACCTCTTCCATCCGAGCTAACGTACGCGTGACAGGGATGAGTTGCTGAAACATGAGCGCTTTGAGAGGCTCTTTCTCCGGCGTGCCAGGAGCTGCTAGCGCTGCAAAGTACGTGTTCGTACTGATTTTTCGACGACGCGCGTTCAGGTCTTTCTGTTCAGCGAGCATCCTCTTACGCTGGACGAGAGCAAGTTGCCGAGTAACGTCAGCGTCAATCGCCCCGTACACGCTCAACTTCTTAAGAGGGACGAAGGCGTACCCGTAGTCTTCATCGAGCTTCTTAGCAGCACCCTTCAATTTTGGGGCGTTAGGGTCTCGTTCGAGTGACGCTTTGTACTCGAGGACTCTCTTCCGGTAAACTGCTTGCATCTCGTCTTCGTATCCGCCGTATTTAGGGAGGAAGCTCTGCGTCAAGGACTTCAGGTCGTAGTACCCCTTTTTGGCCTCAGCAAGAAGGTGTTCTGCTAGCATTGTGTCCCAAGCCAGCTTCTCTACGTCCCACCCTTTACGTCGTAAAACTTTGAGGTCGAACTTGGCGTTGTGAAAAACTTTAGGCTTAGGGCACGTGAGAAGCTGCTGGATATATGGGGCCACTTCCGCCAATGTCAGAGGACTCTCGTCGTGTTCGATAGGGATTGAAGCGGCTAAGCCAGGGCCCCAAGAGAACACGAAGGTTAGAATCTTGAGCTTTTCGCGGTGCGGAAACAGGGTGTTAGTTTCTGTGTCTACTGAGATGACGTGCGTATCGGGGTTTCTCCCCTCAGGAGCGTAGGCGACTACTTCTTCGACGAGTTTCTGGACCGCACGAACGGATTTGGGGAAGCGGTAGTCTTGGATGAGCATGTCCGTAGGGGTGATGATCTGTACGGATCTTCCCGCGCGTACTTCCAGTACTGCATCCAAGAACTGGTACAGTTGGCGCATCAGGATTTCGTGGTGCTCCGGATTTGCCGCAAGTTGTCGCTTAGATAATGACGGCATGATGATGACACGGCGTCCACTGAGCGTCGCTTCGACGAGCCTGCCCTGGAGTTTTTTGTACCCCGAGACCTTAATCCCTAGGGACTGGAGGACCGCGGGTCCTAGCGCAAAGATCATGATGGGGCGTTTAGGATTCGCAGCTTTTAACAACTCAGGTTTGAAAAGTTTCGAGCAGGCTTCTCGTATCTTCTTGTTAGGCTTGTCGACAGCGCAGCGGACAGCGTACGAAAAGCGTCCTCGCAATTGCCGGTAACGATTCTTAGTGGCTACCGTGTCTGTAACAGACCGTTTCACGATAGCTTCTACGTCGAATCCCCAAGGAGTGTGTTTTGTGAGGGAACTCGATACGCCGGGTACGTGAGGAGACTCGGCTACACAGAAGAAGTCGACATTTTGTTGTGTGCCGACTCCTTCCATGTAGTGTTCTTGTTGGTAAATCGGACAGTCGGGACAGGATTCGCCTTTCCAAGCGGTCTGTCCGCAGAGATTACAATCGAGCATGGGTTACCCCCAGTCGTCATACTCTTCCAGTTGCGGATTTTCTAGCGTATCGTCGTCTTTCTTCGGTGGTTTCGGTGCTGAATCGTCCGCTATACCGGGCTCGTTCAACCAGGGTTGTGCGCGGAAGGCGACGACGTCTTCCACTGCGATATTGACACCCAAGAAGGGGGCGGAACGTTGGATCATGCCTGATTTCTTTATCTCTGCAGGTGAGAGGGCCAGCGGATGACGTTCGAGAGTGTCTCGAATTCGAACTTCGCTAGCGTTTCGCATGGGATTCTGTGGAGGGATGAGAACAGGCATCGCTTGGCTGAGGAGGAGCATGATGTTCTTAGTGGCTTCGTCGTAGTAAACGCCACAGGCGTAAGAGTTGATCTCGTTACGTGTAATGCTCTGCCCCAAAAGTGTATTGACGGAAGTGTTGCGCTTCGTCTCGTAGTTGTAAAGCGCACCATAGCGAAACATGGTGTTAAGGAGGTTGGTAGACTCGTTGATGGTTGACGCACGCTGAATCGTAGTAGCATTCTGAGAGACGAACTCACGAAAGAACGACTGCCAGTCGTGCCCCAAGTATTTCAAAAGAGACAGCGTTCCGAAGAGCGCGGACGCGTAACGCCACTCTACAGGGAAAGGAAGCAGGGCGTTGAGCTCAACAAACTGGGACTTGATTTCCTGGTAGTGTGTCAGGATTTCAGGAACGCGCGGGTAGAGCGCTACAGCAATTTGGCGAGCCATCTCGTGGATCCGTTCCTGTCCGAATTCTTTAAGGAGGATATTTTCTGGACTGTTGCGAGAACGAATCTTCTTCATTTCAACGATCAGAAGGCGGTTCAGGTCCTGGGGCAGTTCAGCGCCAGTAATGCCGCTCAAGATCATTGGCAGACGGTGATACGTAACCTTGTAACCCTTTCCGTCTTTTACGCCGGTGACGCGTTTGGCTTGGTCAGTTACCAGACCGCGGAGCATTTCCATGATAACCCGGGACGCTTCTGCCTTTGCACCTTCGAACTCGAACTCGTCGAGACACATGAGCCGGGAGTCGCAGTTGGTGGCTGCCATGACGCCTGCGGCAGTATAGTTGTCCATGCCTTGAGAGCACAGCACGAGCTTCAAGTTGGGTACGAAAGGTCCCCCGAAGGTTGAGAGGAGTGTAGACTTACCGGAGTGCGTCTCCCCAGTGATGAACATGAGCATCTGGCGGTCGAAAGCGTTCATGACAGGGAAGATCAGTGTCTGCGCTGCCAAGAGTGTTTTCATGATGTCGTGAGTTGCGAACTGGAATCCGATATCGAAGAAGTGTTGTAGCTCCTTGAATAGGGCATCTACGTTGATGTTCTGGGCATCCTCGAGGACCTTTGTAGTAAGCCCTCCGGGGTACCAGGGTTCCGTGTCCTCTTGAGGGTTGATGAGGCCCAGGTCGAATAGGATACCCTCGTGTGCTGGTCCGTCGAGATGCTTGTAGATAGGTGCTCCGTTGGAGGATCTCTCGATATGTAGAACGTCTTTGCCGCAGACAATGAACTCACGCGTACCGTCGGAGCCCTTGACAGTGTGGTATCCTTGACGCAATGTTTTCGTCGCGGTGAGATCGGGTACGCCTTGTGCCATGTCCAAACACGCTTCTTTCAGGTAGTAGCGGACATTCTGATCAGCTCGTTTACGTCCTTGACCGTCAAGCTCTTCGGGGTCGTCCATGAAAGCCGGAAAGCCTACTTCGTTGCGTATAAACTGGAGGAGATTACCCGTTGTCGGTGCGAGTTCCTGAGCGATAGACTGTTCACTGTCCAGTTTGATTTTTCGGTATTCACGTGCTCGTTTAGCGTAGAGTAACAACCACCGATTACCGCTCTCCAACTTGGTGGCGAGGGTGGCGAAGTGGTCTTTCAAAGCGTCAGTGCACCGTAGGATGAACCCCGTTTCTGTGTCCTCGCTGGAGGCTATTTCACGTTTCAGGATGGGAACCGTGATCTCGTCATACGCGGAAGAGATCTCGTTAGCGTACTGCTCAATGTCGTGACGGTTTCGAAGACAGCTCCCAATCTGGGAAGCAATTTCCACCATCACGCGGTAGTCTTTATCGCTCAAGTTGTCGATGGCGCTCATAGCGCTCTCTGCGCACCATTGCCACGCAGGAACAAAGAATTTGCTCGGGTCTTTCCAAAGCGTGTCCTCAACTTTCTTGAGGCCATGCGTCAGTACAGCTTCGTCGAGGTCCCCACAGGGAATGAGTTCGTCCCAACCGGTGAAGACTTTGACACGTGTATCCCTGATGTGGGACATCCAGTGGTAGACAACGACATCACCCCCCGACGAACCTTTGTTCGGCGAGTCTCCGATCATGTAAGCGCCGGAGAATCCCGCTGCTTTGAAGATGGGTTCGATGTGAGCGGACCCGCCCTTCCCGCCAATCGAGAAGAGCGGAAAGTTGATGTTTCCGGTCTTCAAAGCTTGGGCCATGTACGACATGACGTCCATCTCACCTTCTGTGAGATACGCCCAGTCACTCATCGTCTTGGGGTCAAGGAGTGCCTGGTAAGGCCCCCACCCAAGTCCGAACATGCCGAGGAGATCTTCGTACTCATCCATCGGCATCGTGATGTCTTTAGGAGTGTTGTTGTTTGGTCCGCGTATCTTGAGGCGTGCAATTTCCGTAGGGGTTGCGTGGAGGGGCCACACGACCCCGCCTACGGTAAAAGGAACGCTGAAGGATTCGGACATGTAATTGATGGAGTTGTCAGTGACATCTTCAGGAGGCGTAGGTCCCCTCTTAGGATCGTTGTCCCACGCGGTTTTGAGTTTCTTGCAGTAGTCCTCCACCAAATTACCGAGCTCTATCAAGGGTGGCATGATCCCCACTGGAAGAGCATGCAGCATATCCGCAGGAACTTTTCTAGTGTTGATGAGCCAGTCGAGAGCCGGTTGTGCGAACTTGTGCGTTTTTCCAGAGGTGTCAGCTAGCGCGTCAATCAGCACTTGATTACATACGTGCATGATCGCTTGCTTGGTGTTCTGGTTGGTCTTTTGTGCTCGCAGCTCTTCAATGGCTTTACGAGGTAAAAAGTTCAGGTTGAAGCGCTCATTCAAGAACTGGACGGCGTCGGCATCTGTGCCGCCCATCAACATCGCGATGAGCTCTATCGGGTTGGAGGTGTAGAAGTCGCAACCAAAACACTTAGCGTAGCCCTTGGCCGTGAAGACGAAGAACGACGGCGAAGTGTCCGGATGCTTAGGGTGGGGGCACAGGGCCTTCAGCGTCGTGTCCCCCGCAAACTCTACGTTGGACCCGCGCTTGAAGTGGTTAAAGAACTCGTACCAGTCCCGAGGCGACACCGTTTCCCAGATCTTCCAGATCTGTTTGCGGGTAATGCCCCGTTTCTTACCCTTCGCTTTCCTTTCCGCAGGCATTGTCGGCGTCGCTCCCTTGGCCGAACTCAGGACATGTGGACTGGTGCTCACACCACGGGCACAGGGGTCCTGGTTTGGCAGTTTCGAGGTTTTCGGATGCGGCCTGTACGGAAGCGTTCAACCACTCAATCAGTTGCTCCTGATATGGCTGAATCTCCGTCAGGTTTCTGGGTTGCTTCGAAAGCTCGATCAGGTCTTCCTTCGCCCAATGGATTCCGACGCGTCCTTGGTTGATGCGTCCCAGGGTAGCCTTCACGAGTAAGAGGTAACAATCGAACTGTCGCTCGTAGTACTTCAGATTCCGCCGTTTCCCCGTTTTGTGATCGAGGACGATTACGTGTCCTTTATCTTTGGGGAAAAGTGCCAAGTCCACAACTCCTCGGAAGAAGACGTCTGAGGCGAAGAACTTGGTAGGCTTACCTTCCAAGGTGATGCCCATCTTCCGCTCAATCCAAGTGTCTTGGATGTTGTGGCGTTCTTGGTACCGGGTCAGTTTCTGGATGAAATTCTCAGCGGAGAATCGCATGTCTGCAACGCGGTCGAGCTCGTTGGTCGTTAGGTCGTAGGACTCTAACGCAGCATCCCTAGCCAGGTTCCACTCCCTACCGCTGATCATGAACTCCAGAATTTTATGTACCGCTTGTCCGACCAATGCGTCGGCGTTCGGACGCCCCTTCGCACGCTTTTCTATATAGGTGTAGTAGAAACGTAGCGGACATTGCGACGCTGACTCCGCTTTGGAGTATGACCAGGGACCGTGATCCAATACAAATTGCGACGGCTCGATTGTCATGACTAAAAAAAGTGAGGGGGCGTTGCACCCCCTCACTCCTCCCCCTAGGTTAGACGTTGTCTTCGAAGTCGTCGTATTCGCTAGCATCCTTGACGGCATCGCCACTCTGCGAAGTTGCGGCGTCTCCGCTGAGGGCCGCGGCGTCGTTATAGATGCGTCCCAGACCCGGGAGGATAAAGTCGTGTTCCGCCATTGCACACAGCGCAGCACAGAACTCCATCAACTCGGTAGGCATCGAATCCTCGGAAGGCTCTACTTTCATGACGTGCCACTTGATCGAAGCGCCGCCCTTGCCCTGCCGCTCACTCGCGGTGATCTCGTAGAAGCGCTGCCACGGCACGAGGTTCTTAGCGGCGAACTTAGAGAGTTGCCGTCCGGAAGCCTCCGACGTACGCGAAAACCGGACGATGATGATATCGTCCATAGCCTTAGGCAGCATGAACGCGACAACGTCGTCGTTACAGTTTGTCTTCTCACCATCACGCCATGGGCGCTCAGGACAGGTTTCGCAAGTTCCGTACTTGGAACCCACTTCCCGGTCCATCGACGTACAGACGGGACCGCTGCGAGGATCTTCGGGACCTGCCCACATGGTGCGTCCCTGCCACAGTGCGAGAACTGCACCCTCGAATTTCGCTCCGACATTCTGTTTGGTGGTCAAGTAGAAGTGCCCTACGCGGCAATTGTCGGGACGGTTAGGGTCGTTACCGGACCCTTGGTAGAGCCGGAGCTCTGTGAGTTGGGGTCGCGAATCCGCGAGGTAAAGTCCGGGACGGTTCGGATCCATCTTCTTCATCAAGGTGGTGATAGCGTCCTGATACTCTTCGGGAATCGTGTTGATTATGCTCACCAACTCGTTGAGAGTGGGGCGGCGAACGCGTTCGAGCTGAGTACGGAACTTGTCATAGAACCTCGGGTTCTTGACTTGCTGTACGAGATCCAAAAGGACGGGGGATTGGATCGTCTTCTCCAGCTCTGCGCTGTCTGCTTTGACGATGTCAGTCGGCTCTTGCTTGTCGCTCATCTCTTCTTTCTCCTGTTTGGGTTCTTCTTTTTTCTTGGCTTTACTCATGAGAGGTCCTCCTTGGCGGTCTATCCACGTTATTGGATCAGTATGGACAAGTCAACTTCTATTTGGCAGTATCTGATATAGGTATTTAAGCACGGGGAGTTAAGGATGGAATCGGCAAGCGCGTTTAACGATAGGACATTTAAAGCGTACTATGAAGACTTGGGAAAGCACCCGTTATTGCGTCCCAAAGAAGAGCGCGCGCTTCTTAAGCGTTACAACACGTGCCCTCATTGCGACGAGCTAATCCCTCACAAAGTTCGCAGACCTTACTGCACTGAGTGTGGCGCCAACGCTCCCGTAGAGGGTGACGAAAACGCCACGGAATACTACTTAACTCTTTGTACCGCGTGCGGGGACAAATTTGAAACTTACTATGCTCCACCTTATTGCTTGAGGTGCGGTAGAGGGCGAGATCTCGATGCTCGTGAACGTATTGTAAACGGTAATTTGCGATTCGTTGTACGCATGGCGAAGTCCATTACTAAAGACCCGTACCGAATACAACAACTCACGTCAGCGGGAAACGTCGGGCTGCTCATTGCAATCGACAAGTTCGATATCACTCAGGGGACGCGCTTCTTGACCTACGCTGCACATTGGATCCGAAAAGAGATGTTTGATGAGATCCAAAGTAGCAGTATTGTGCACGTCCCCTCCCACAAACATAAGTCGCACCGCAGAGCGCAACGTACCACGTCGTTTATGTGCCGCCATTGCGACTATCGAGTAGATGGCGATATTACCCCTAGAAGCCTACCGCCATGCCCTTCAGGTGAGGCTCACGACTTCCTGCCAGTGGTTGACCAGGAAGCTCTCAACATCATGGTCCCTCTCGAGAACGCCCAGGGTCGTCCGATACCTCTTACGAGTGACTCCGATATGGAGGAAGAAGTCATTGACGCTACTGTCGCAAAGATGATTCGCGACGTGCTTTCCAAGATCCCAATGCGTGCGCGTGACAAGTTTATCTTACTCCAGTACTACAACATCCCTGAAAAAACGCGCCGAACTTCTTCGAAGAGTCTTCACCAACTTGCAGTACTCGCCGACCTGACTCCGGAACGTGTCCGGCAGATCAAGCAGCGACTACTGCAAGAGGTGAAGTTAGAGTTCCGAAGATTGTCAGTGAATGATTTGAGCGATCTCTGCGCGGAATAACGCTATTCCTTCAGACCGGAAGCCAGCTCCAGACCGTGGAGCACACCCTTCAAGAACTGCTTGGTCTTCTCTGACGTGGCGCGCGCCATGCGCTCGGAGTGACCGTTGAGGTAGGCAAGGAGCTCCGTCTTGTTCGAGGGGCGGATGTCAGCCTTACGGTCATCATAGGTCGGAACCTCGGCTTCTGGACGTCCGGGGCCCTTCTTGGGCTCTTCCGGCTTCTTCCCTGCGCCCTTCTTGCTGGAAGTGTCCTTCCCAGCGGCTTTGTCCTTGGCCTTCTGCGCCTCTTCCTTCTCCTTTTGGCGCTGCTTGTAACGGTCGAGATACGCTTTCGTCTTCTCGTCCGCTTCGGGGGCGCTGAGACCCTTGGTTACCATCTGTTCGAACAGGCGGAAGAAGAAAGTGGAATGTTCTTCCACATTGACGCGGCAGAGGATGCGCGCCTGGGACATCGAGATGACGTCCTTCGCGATAGCTTTCTGTACCGCACTGTCGAGGTCGAGGAGCGACAAGTGTTGCGAAACGAACCCCTCGGAGACGCCACCTGCCCGGGCGATCTTGCGGTTATTCATACCTCCTTCGATCAACTCAGAGAACGCGTTGGCGATCTCCATAGGGTTGTGACCTTCCCGGTTGATGTTTGCCACCAGGGACTTGGTGTAGGCTTCGGTCTCATCGCCCGCGGTGAACGTAACGAACGCATTTTTGATTTTCGCGTCTTGGAGCGCCATGTAACGCCGCCGCCCATCCACGAGGACATATTTCCCCTTCTTGGTGGGGTGAGGCTGCACGACCATGGCGACGATTTGCCCGATGGTCTTGAGCGACGTGGTCAATGACCCGAGGTTACCGGGCTTGTCCCGGTTCCACTTGTCCGGGAGCTCGATGTCAGTGAGCTTCACAACGAAGTTGTTCTCCGCTACCGGCTCTTCCTTCTTGACAGGGGCTTTCTTCTTCGGAGCTTTACGCTCAGTCTTCTCTGGTGCCTTGGCGTCAGTCACGTTTTTCTCCTTCTGGTTTTTTGACTCTTGGGTGTCGGCAGACACCGGGGTGTCTTTGTTCTCTTGTTTTTCGGTCATTGGCGGTCACTCCGTGGAGCTAGAGACTAATCGAACGCTAGCTCCTCGAGAAGGGCCTGCTTGCTGATGTTACGCAGGCTCAGTTCGTCGGGGGGTACGCCCTCCAGCACCTCACCAAGGGTGTGGAAGAGCTCTACTGATTGTGGAAAGAGGCTCTCGTCACTGTTGTACGCGACGAAGTAAAGGGCCCGAATGATCCTCAGCTTTTGGGCGACGGAGGTTCGGTCGACTCGAAGGGTCGACTTCCGCACTGCGGACAGACCAGCACGCCGGTTTCGCTTCTGTCTCGAAGTCGTTTTCCGCACTGAGGGCATTTGGACTCGATTTCGTTAGCGGTTTTTTGCTCGGGCTCCTGGTCTACTCCGTATTTCTCCATCATTCCTTACTCTTAGAAGGGCCCTTAGCCTGTCGGTAGATGTCATCTACCAGAGCCTGGACGCGCTTCAAGCAGCCGCTCTTGTTCCGCTTCTTGGTCTCATCAGGGCCGCACAGCTTGGTGAGCGCCTTGACATCGAAGCGGTACTCTCCGTTGTCGTCTTGCACACGGACGAGCGTGATGATTTCGGGGAGAGGGTCCTCGAGGTTATCGGCGAATTGCCGAAACTTCTCGATGATCTCATTGACAGAGGCTTCCTCCTCGATCTTGAGTTTCATCAACTCGGGGTCAGCGGGAACCTTAACGGACTTCCCACACCTGCTGCAGACTTCGTTCAGTTCCATGGCGGTCACTCCTTCTCATACCGTTTGAGAGCTGCACACGTACGGGGGCCTGGTATGCCGTCGACAGCCAGGGCGTCCGTACTCGGATACTTCATGTTATAGACGGTCTGGAATTTGCCGACAGCTTTCTTGGTCTGGGGACCGAACTTACCATCGACTTCCACACGGAATCCGTAAAGGTTAAGATATTCTTGGACCTCAGAGATCGACATTACGCTTTCGTTGTCGTCGTCCAGGTCATCATCGTGAGTAGGAGTCTCGTCTCCATACTCAGGGCTGTGTCCTTCCATCTCCAGTTCGGCAGCTTCAGCTTCGGTGATCGTGCCGTCTTTGACTGCTAATTCAAATTTGGAGAGGAAGGAGTACTGCGAGATCGGGAATGCATCATGCGCAGCATCGTTGACGTCCTTGAAAGGCCACAGAGGTCCCATGTCCAGCTTGGTACTGCGCCATTCCTGGTGCTGACTGAAGCGTGAACGGTCCAATTTACCGGGTAAAGCTGCGAGGATAATGCGCTTGAGGAGAACATTGTACTTTATCTGGGACGCCGTAAACGGCTGGAGGATCTTAGCTCCTCGGAAATTGAAAGGGAGCCTCGTCGGAGGAAGTTCGGCTACGAGTTGTGCCGGGATTTCTTGCGTGTATCCCTTGGGCCAGTAGCAGTACTTACCCTTATGTTCCTTGATAGCGCCGCAGTTTACCATCTCGATGCTGATGGAGTCTCTGTTACGCTTCGGTTCATGCCACGCTCCGTGCATGAGCGGGATAATATAGAAAGGGTAGCCCTCGTAGCCGAGGACAAAATGCGTCGAAGCTCCGTTATACCGCATCTTCCCTTTCTTATTCGCATTCTTCTTGGAGCTGAACCAGCTGAGAGTCGACCACCGAGAGACCCCCGAGGTGTAGTGGTCGACCCACCACATATGCTCCAAGTCCTCTAGCTTATTTTTGGTCAGCTGTTTGGTAGGGTAGTGTTTAGCGAGCGCAGAGCTGTGCTCCTTGATTCGCCGGTGCGAATCAATGAAAAGCGCATCCAACCCCTCAATCGCTTCTTTCTGGTTGAGTACTTGGCGGTTAGCCTTCTCAAAGATCTCCTGTACTTTTGTCTGCGCAGCTCCTGCTTCGGCATCAACGAGTTTCCAAAACTCTTTGGGAGACAGTTCGGTGAAGTCGCGGAGTTTCAGTTCCTCAGTCATTGGGGTCCTCGACATCTTTCGTAGTAGCCGCAGAAGCGCGGAGTACAGGCCCAGGTCGTCGGGTCACAACGCGGGAAGATGCCTTTCTTGATGAGGTCCACACATTCTTCCAGGTCTTCTTCGAAGTTCTTAGCATCCCGCGGTGTCCTTAACGATCTTTCCTGAACGTAACGAGTGCCGCTCTTCTGGTCAAGCAGAAAGTCGATGCGAACACGTGGAATCCCCTTAACGTGCGCATAAAGAGTCAGCTGGGTGTCATGTCTCAACTTAGCCGCCTGCCATTTACGACCCGTGAACTTCAAGTCCGTGACGACTTCCGTGACTAGCGGACCTTCCCCTTTGGCCAGGGTATCATTTTCGCGATCCAACATCACCTCGTCAATGAGGTCGATAAAGCCGACGATGGGTACTGTCCCGACTTTAACCGCAAACGGCTCCTCCACCGCTTTGGGGCGTACCAGGGGTATCGACTGTTTATGGTAGACTCGGAAGTGGTGAAGCGTCAGTTCTTTGACCTTTCCTGGCTTCGCGTCTCCCCAGTCTTCGATGTACTCCTTCACAGAATCGAACTTGTCCGACACTATAGCCTCTGCGTGCTCTAGTGATAGGGGCCTACCGTTTTCGATAGTGGCGCGGTGTGTGGCCTCTGCTCCGGCATGGATGACCGTCCCCTGTGTCATGGCGATACCCGGCGGTTGGCGCATACCGAGTACGTAGCGGTATTCGAACTGCCGGGGGCACCTCCGATACATTGAGAACTGGGAGTGTGAGAAGTATTCCTTATTAGGGAGTCCGGAATCTCCGAATCCCGCGGGAACCTCCACGATCTTTCCATGTATATTGAGTTCGGGCATTTACAATTTCTCCTTGCCGTGTTCGGTTGGGGGCGGCACTTCAGTGCGTTCGTTGGCTCCCAGCGCTCGGGGAGAGTTTTCAGAATTCCCCGTTTGTGGAGGAGCCGCTGCCAGGCCCGCGCTCTCCCGTTTCAAGTCGTCCATGGACATGAGGGGTGAGGCGTCCGCGCTTGGCGGGGGCTCGGAGTCTTCAGAGGCATCTGGAGGTTGCGACGGTGCTTCGTCAGGTTTACCTCGTAAAACTGGTTTCTTTTTGTAGAGGTATTTTTCCGCATTTACGATAGTCACACTCAGGGGGTCCTGCTCGACCATCAAATCGTCAGGAGGGATCTTTACTCCCAGGGCTTCTCCTATCATTCTTTTAACGTCGTGTTCTCGTAGTACGATGTCCATTACGCTTCCTCCGTGTCCTCTCCTAGGTGGATTACACCTACCCGGGTGATCTTCTTTTTAACCTCGCGCCCTAAGATGCAGCCGTCCGTCCACGGATCTACTTTGTCCTTGGCACAGGTGGGGTACTGCGCGCACACCATACAGTTGATGTGTTTCGTAAGAGAAGAAGAGATATCTTGCTTCGACTTCAGTGCGGCTATTTGCTGAGCCTCTACGGTTTTCTTCCCGCACAAATGATAGATAACAGTCTTCTTCGTCTGTCCGATTCGAAAATTTCGATTACGCGATTGCAACCAGTCTTCTAGCGACCAACTTCGGGAATAGTAAACCGTGTACTTGGCAGCAGTAAGCGTAACTGCGATACCTGTTTTGATCTGACCCAAAAAGACTCGACAGTTCGCGTCGTTCTGAAAGACCTCCTCCATCTCGGACATCTTGTTGGAGTTGCTCCCATCGACGCGTACGTACCCCAACTGCTTTTTGGAGATAAGCTCTTCGAGGTCATCCAATTCCGCTTCGAAATTGGCCCATATGATGACCTTAGTCACCTTATTATCCAAGAGATCGTCGAGGAATTCGCTTATGCGCTCTAGCTTAGGATTCTTCGAGTATCGGAGTGTCTCCCTCTCAGGTGCCTCTGCTACTTGGGTGCAGCGGGGGGACCCGGGATGTATTCCGTTAACGACACACCTACGCAGGTCCGAACACTCGTCACACGGACTCTCAGTAGCCTTCGGGGAGTAGACGAAGCCGCTACATATTTGCAAAAGCTTATTAAGGCGAATGGCACCGTTCTGAAGTTCGAGGGGCTCGGCGTTCGGGCGGTCAATGAGCATGTTTTCGATGGCTCCGTTGTAGTCTCGGAGCTGTTCACGGGTGAGGTCAAAATAAAGCGTTTCAGTTGTGCGCTCAGGGAGGTCCACACACTCCTCTAGTTCACGCCTGTCGGAAATTCCCGTAACCACTTTGTTCAATGAGTCTAATTTCTTATACCCCACAACTACGTGTTTATTCCATTGGGAGTAGACTACGTACTTGTCACAGAACGCCCGATAGTCCTCTGAGAGAGCGTACGGGGCTAGGAACTTGAGCTGTGGGTAGAGATCCCGAGGATCTCCCAAGCTCAGGGTTCCGCTAAGTAAGTATCGGCGTGGAAATTTAGAAGCTAACCGCATACACACCTTCGTACGCTGGCTACGGATGTGTTTAATACGGTGAGACTCGTCTGCTACGACGGTGGTGCACGGTAGTTGAGTTATCCACTGTAGCGTGCCTTTGGCCAACTCTCGAGATTCCTGTCCGATCTCGCGAACAGAGCGCCCTCTGATCCACTCCTCTGCGAATCTGAGTTGCGTTGCAGGATCGTTGATGTTCATCAGGGCACGTTTTAACGCCTCCGTTATTGAATAGTATCCTCGGGAGTCCATGACAGCCTTGACGACTTTTGGGGATACAGAAGGGACTCCGTGTAAACGTGCCGTATCGTACGTGGTGATAAAAACGTCAGCGTCCTCAGCATCGTTGAGAAGCTGCAATTTTTTGCCCCGTGTACCAAGCATTGCTAGAGGTTTTAGGGCCCCTCCACTGTGTTTCTTGACCTCTTTAGCCCAGTTCTTGGCCGCTACTAGAGGGCATAAGACCAGGACCTTTTCCCCGAGGAGGTACGTCATGTCGATGATGGGCTTTGTCTTCCCTGTCCCCATCTCCCACTGCAGAATGTAGCGATAATTGTGAAGGAGTTTCCCTAGGCCGATGTTCTGATGTTCGTAGTTTCCAAAGGGCCCCGGGAGTTTTGTGTTACTTGCAAAGTCTACCCACTCCTCCTCTTTTTTTAGCGTTGAGAGCCACGTGTCCGCTTGTGGGCTAAAGGTTAATGACGCGTAGACTTTACCGAGGTCGTGTAGTACTCTCTCGACAAATGGAGGGAATGCCGGAAAACGCCAGTGTGTCTTGCCTCGATCCATGGAGGCACCGAATACGCGACTTCCACTTGATGTGGGGTCATTTACGGTGAGTACAGGGGTCTCGTTAATAGCCGTTAGTCCGACTTCCATAGTGTTTACTCCGGTTTTGAGCTATGATTCGATAGCTGGATCGAAGTAGGAGAGCACGTCATGACGAATGATTTCAACGTATCTGACCCCTACATGCTCAGTGGGACGCGAGATACCGCCCCCCACACCAATCCTTACCACACCTATAGCCAGGTTTACAGTCCGCGAAGGCTCAAAGAACTCTTTAAGTGGTGCGAGTACTTGTTTTTTAACTCGGCTCACATCTACTCGGCGTTGCGGAAGTTTGGTGAGTATCCCATCACAGAACTCCTTTACGACACCGAGAATGAGGCGCTCAAACTTCGACACAAAAATTTGTTAGAGAAGGTTCTTCACGTCCGGGAGATACTCATTCAGATGACCCTGGATAAGTACGTGTACGGAAATGCCTTTCTCTCCATGTACCAACCCTTCATCCGGTATCTTAAGTGTCCTAAGTGCAAGACACTCACCAACATCCAGAACTTGGACTATAAATACAGCTACTCGTCACTGCGGTTCACTTATAGGTGTCCCGCATGTGACAACGAGGTTATCGCCACCGAGAGAGAGATCGAGGACCGCAAACTCGCGGTAAGTCGGAGAATCAATTTTATTCGATGGGACCCCAAGCACATGGACGTGGACTTCAACCCCCTGACAGGGGCGTCGGTGTACTACCACACCATTCCACGTTCGATGGTGGATAGCGTACAGAAGGGCCACAAGTTCGTTATCGACAGTATGCCCGTAGGGTTCTTGAAGGCGATCCAGAAGAAGAAGCAGTTCAAGTTTGCTCCAGGATACATCTTCCACATGAAAGTGGGGGGACCTGCCGGGATCAACCCGCAATGGGGCCTTCCACCGCTGCTCTCGACACTGCAGTTGTTCCACTACGCAGCAATTTTGCGTAAAGCTAATGAGGCTATCGCTCTTGACCACCTGACACCCTTCCGGATTGTGCATCCCGCACAGTCAAGTGGGAACGCGGACCCTGTCACGACCATTAGCCTCGAAGAGTGGAAGACCAAACTGAAAGATCACTTCAAGCAGTGGCGCGTAGACCCCCTCCATATGATGTTCGCGCCTATCCCAATTGGGATGACGCAAATCGGGGGACAGGGACGCGCGCTTCTGACGTTAGGTGAGGTACAAGAAGCAGAGAAGAACATCGTTGCCGCTCTCGGGATCCCCATTGAGTTCCTGTATGGTGGCCTCACCAAGAGCGGGATGGAAGCTACGCTGCGACTTATCGAAAATCAGCTAGAGACACACGTTAATGACCTTAATGATTGTCTCCAGTGGATTGACGACAGTTGTGCGAAGTTCCTGGGGTTCGAAAAGATCCCCGTGGAACTTGCACCGTTCCGGATGATCGATGATCAGTACCAGAAGCAAATCACGATGCAGCTTTACCAGTCGGGTATCCAGATGGGTCGAAAGATCATTTCGGACAAGACCATGGCGGAGCAGAACAGTATCGATTTGGACCAGGAAGAGGACCGTATCCGACAGGAAGAGCTGGACAACGTTCGTAGGGAGACTGAACTCCAACTTGAAATCCGAAAGCTCCAGAACAATATGGCGCAACAAGCACAGATGGAGGCGCAACAAGCGCAGTCTGGTGGGATGGGTTACGACCAGCAGCAACTCATCGGTCAGGCGGATATGTTGGTGCAAGAGTGGATGAGCATGGATGACGGGGGACGTAAGAGCGCCATGGATTCTCTCATGAAAGAGGACTTTGTCTTGTACTCTGTCGCGATTCAGAGGTGGGAACAGATGACTCGCGGTAAGGGCCAGGAGGCTCAAGGGGGGATGCTGTAATGGCGCAACAACCTGGACAACCAGATTCGTTTGTAGATCTCTTGTCAAGTGCCCGAGGAGAAGTACCTCGGATGTCTGCCGAAGTGGAGCTCCCCACTCTATTCGGACCTCCCAAAGACAACATCCCTCTCGTAGCAAAAGAGATCGATAAGCTGCAACCCGCCCGTCAAGTGCGCATGGTGAGCTATTTGCGCACATTCGTGGTTTGGAGGCCCTGGAGTAAGTGTGATCGTTGCAAGGCCATGATTGCCAAGGATGAAGTGGAGCTCCCCGACGTCGGAGACTACACGTGTCCTCACGTGCAGGTAGTCGACTACAAAGAAGTCAAGGATAAGCTCCTGTCAGGTAAGGGTGTGAAGGAGTTCGAAGAGCACTTTCAACTCCATGACGGTACTCGTTGTGTAGAACTCGCGTGGCTCGAGACCGACCCTGTGTTCCTGGAAGAGGAAAAACGCAAGGCGGAAGAAGCCGCGGAAAAATCTGTCTATCCTCCCAACCCTGAAGCAGCTTTCGCCAAAAAAGAGACGCCACCCTCGGAAGAGTGACGTCTCACGTCTGTGGAGACGGTTCGGGTTGATCGTGTCGAACTACTTCTTGAGAGCCTTGAAGAACTCCCAGAGAAGTTCGATGATCACCCCGAGCTGCTCACCTGGTACATGTGGGACTTCATTGTCACCTCCTTGGAAAGAATCCTCTTGTCGTCCACATATTCTTTTACCAAAATGGGATTCGGGATTCTGAGAACGTGTTCTATACTTAGAAAACGTTGGAGGACGTATGCCTAATCTGACTCCCCTAATGGTCGGGCCTGATCAGCGCCGAGAACTCATCCGCCAGAAGGTTGTTGAGGGGCTGAAGGAGTCCTTTCCGATACTTTCTCGGAACAAGACTATCGAAGTTGATGATGTTGAGGTGGTCGGGAAAGACTACAGCCCCTCTGAACAGAAGAAAGCGATCCTCACGGGCGACTCCTTGTTCGAGTCCGTGAAGGGTACAGTGCGGATGAAGGACAAGGACGGAAAAACCATTGACGAGATGAAGAACTTCACCCTCGTCAGAGTGCCATATTTCACCCCACGGCACACATTCATCATCGGAGGCAACGAGCATTCGGTGTCGAACATGGTTCGCCGTAAGCCGGGAGTGTACTCGCGTAAACGGGCTAACGGTATTCTCGAAGCAGGATTCAACACGTTGGGCGGTGCGAACTTCCGTATCAGTATGGACCCTGCGAAGGGGCAGCCTCAACTCGAGTACAGTTCGACTAAGATCCCGCTCTATCCTATTCTCAGGAAGTCGGGCGTTTCTCACGATGAGATTTCTAAATCTTGGGGTCCGAAGCTTGCCGACGCTAACGCGAAAGTATTGGAGCCAAAGGCCGACAAGTATGTCGACAAACTGTACAAGAAAGAGGTCCCCACTTACGCGCAGAAGTCGGAACAGGATTCCGTGACTAAGATGCGTGAGGTTCTGGAGCGTTATCGAAACGCTAAAATGGACCCTAACGTTAATCGACAGACCATTGGTAAACCGCACGACCATGTGTCGCCTCAAAGCCTCTTGGATGCCTCGACTAAGGTCCTCAAGATCTTTAATAACCAGGCTGAGGTCGACGACCAAGATAACCTAGGGTTCAAGACCATCATGTCCGTGGACGACTTCTTCAAAGAAAGGATCAAGCTCCACGCCAGAGAGGTGGCGAAGAAGGCATCTATTAAGATGGAAGCGACGCCCAACTTGAAGAAGGCGATCCCTTCCGGGCCCTTTACGAAAGACCTCCTCAAGTTCCTATCGACGACTACGCTGTCTTCGATTCCGGACCAGACTAACCCAGTAGACCTCATCGACTCTGCGATGCGGGTCACTTCTTTGGGTGAGGGTGGCATTTCTACGGAGCGGGCTATTCCTATTGAGGCACGCCAGACACACGTGACCCAGATGGGGGCCCTTGACCCTATCCGTACTCCGGAGTCCATGCGCGCTGGAATCGACATTCGTGCCGCAGTGACCGCGCAGAAGGACGAGAATGGCGATATCTACGTCCCAGTTTACGACGTAAAGTCCAAGCGAGAAAAGTACGTCAAAGCGGGGGACCTTCAAGAATCAGTGTTGGCGTTTCCGAATCAGGAAATTCGGGGCACTGTGGACGCGGTAGACCGCGGTGTTGTTCGCCGTGTTCCTGCTCGGAAGGTGAACTACCAGGTCCCGCATCAATCCCGCATGTACAGTCCGACGACAAATCTCATCCCATTCTTGGAGTCCGCACAGGGTAACCGTGCGGTGATGGGATCCAAGATGCAGGTTCAAGCACTGTCGCTCGTCGACCGCGAGGAACCATTTGTACAAGTGGCTACTCCCTCAGGTAAGTCGTTTGAGAACATGATCGGTAAGATCATCAACCCTTACGCACCCGTTAGCGGAGTTGTTAAGAAGGTGGATGATGATTTCATCTACATCCGCCCTCATGAAAAAACAGCCGCTCGAGGTCCGGCTCTCGTGAAGGTTCCGTACGATAAAAATTTCCCGCTAGCGGCCAAGACTTATTTGAACCATGACCTTTCGGTTAAGCCTGGAGACGAAGTCAAAGCGGGGCAGCGATTAGGGGACTCCAACTTCACACGCAACGGCACCCTGGCGCTTGGTAAGAACATGAGCGTAGCGTTCATGCCCTACTACGGGGCAAACTCCAATGACGCAGTAGTCGTAAGTGAAGCCGCGGCGAAGAAACTTACGTCTGAGCGCATGTACAAGATTGTCATCCCTAAAGATCCCGATCTGACATTCAGCGCGAACAAGCACAAGTCCTACTACGGACACAACTACACCAAAGACCAGTACAAGCCTATAGACACAGACGGTGTAGTCGCTCCGGGGACTAAACTGCTCCCCGGGGATCCCGTAGTCGTAGGCGTACGCAAGACAGAGCTCTCCCCTGATGACCTCATTCTCGGGAAGCTTCACAAGTCATTGGCCCATCCTCACCGTGAGTTCACACAGGGATGGGACCACGATCACGAGGGTGAGGTTATTGACGTAGTGAAGACCCCGAAGCGCGTCACCCTCACCGTGAAGACTCGAGAGCCTGCGGGGATCGGGGACAAAATTGCGGGTCGCTACGGCAACAAAGGTGTCATTTCAGAGATCGTTCCTGATGGCCAAATGATTCAGGACGAGGCAGGCAAACCCGTCGATGTTCTTATGACGTCGGCAGGGGTGGTGTCGCGTATCAACCCAAGTCAGATCATCGAGACCGCTGTAGGTAAAGTGGTAGAGAAGACCGGTAAGCCTATCGTAGTGGACAACTTCACAAACGAAGACAACGTAAAGTGGGCAAAAGATTTACTACGTAAACACGGAGTCAAAGACAAGGAAACGGTCTATGACCCACGTTCGGGGAAGAAGATTCCGAAGGTCTTCGTAGGGCGCCAGTATCTCTATAAGTTATTCAAGACTACTGATAACAACTACAGCGCACGTAGCACGGGCACCTACGACATGAACTTGCAGCCTACTAAGGGCGGCGTTCAAGGTGCGAAGGCCATCGGCAAGATGGAGTTCGACGCTCTTCTCGGACACAACGCCCGCAACATCCTCCGGGAAGTTGCGACGGTGAAGAGTCAGAAGAATGACGAGTTTTGGCGCGGTGTACAGCTGGGCATGACTCCTCCAGAACCGAAATCGACTTTCGCGTATGACAAGTTCGTCGGGATGCTCACCGGAGCTGGTGTGCGTGTCCGCCGCGACGGTAGTAGGGTAGCTCTTGGACCTCTTACTGATGACGACGTCAAGGAGATGTCTTCGGGAGAGGTGAAGGACGCTAAGATCGTTCGTGCGAAAGACCTACGTCCCGAAGCGGGGGGCCTGTTCGACCCGGGAGTAACTGGCGGTCTTCGAGGGACGCGATGGTCACATATTGACTTGGCTGAGCCCATTGTAAATCCTGTATTCAAAGAGCCAGTTCGCCGCCTTCTCGGTATGACGAACGCGCAACTCTCCCAGACGCTGCAGGAGAAGGGCGGAGCGCACATCAAGCGTGAGTTGGGCAGGCTCGATCTTGACCAGAAAGAGAAAGACATACGCAAACAGATGAAGGGGCGTAAGGCTGATCAGCTTGACAACGAGGTTAAGCAGCTCAAGTACATCAACGCTCTTCGTAACGTGGGTCTCACACCTGATAAAGCGTACGTTGTTAGTAAAGTTCCGGTACTACCTCCGGTGATGCGCCCGATCATGCCCGGTAAGGGTGGAACGCAGATCATCTACGGGGATACTAACCCTCTCTACCAAGACCTCATCTACATCAACAACCAGATGAAAGAGGTTAAGAACCCCAAGACGCCCACCCCTCCCGGCGAGGAAAAGAAATTGCGCCCAGCCTTACAGCAAGCAGTAGGCGCGGTGTACGGGACTGACGAACCCGCTACGGCGAAGTCCAAAGCACGTAACCACAAGGGTTTCTTGACGTACATCTCCGGTGTTGGAGGTCCCAAGCATGGTTTCTTCCACTCGAAGCTTATGTCCCGAACTCAAGACGTGGCTGGCCGCGGGACTATCGTTCCAGATAGCACCCTTGGAGTAGACGAAGTTGGAGTTCCCAAGGACATGCTTTGGGGGATGTACGACAAGTTTCTCATTCGCCGACTTGTCCAACAGGGTTTCCCAGCTGTTCAGGCTAAGCAGATGGTAGAGAAGCGCCACCCCGCCGCGGAAGAAGCACTTCGACGAGAAGTCCAGGAGCGTCCTGTCCTCATGAATCGTGCTCCAACGTTGCATCGTTACAATGTTGTTGCCGCTAAGCCGGTACCTGTCCCTGGGCGCACCCTCCGAGTTAACCCGTTCGTGGAAGAAGGTATGAACGCCGACTACGATGGGGACACAATGATGCTCCATGTTCCTGTAGGTCCTAAAGCGGTCGAGGACGCGAAGAATATCACCCTCTCGAATCTTCTTTTTGGGGACAAGTCCAAAAGTGACCTACTGGTGTTTCCGCAGCATGAGGCGATCATGGGTATCCACCACGCGTCTCGTGTGGATGACAAGAATAAGACGCCCAAGAAGTTCAAGACTAAGGCTGACGCCATGGCTGCGTATAAGCGTGGTGAGATTGGTCTTGGGACGCGTGTGAGTATCGGTTAATGCCCTACTCCTCACCAGCTCAACGCGCCGCAGTCTGGGCTAACCGGAAGTACCAGGATGTAGAGAACCTGGACGCGGTCGTGATCGATAGTCCTTCTACTGGCATCAAGATGACCAAGAAGGATGTGCTGGATTACTATTCTACTCCCGAGGTACGTCGCCGCCTTTTCCGTGAGCTTAAGGACAAGGATCTGCTTACGGTTATGAACCGGGAGCCGAATACTCCTATTGTTCGACGTTACCGTAAGAAGGATGAACCTATCCGAATCCCTACAGGGAAGGACATCGACTGGTACACATCGAGACGTTACACGGAGTTCCACCCAACCATCGGGAAGACTACGAACCAGGTGTGGGTGGACATCGATGCGGGCAAGGACGTGGGGATCGAAGAGCTGAAGCCTGCGGTCCGCGCGGTTCAACGTGAAGTCCAGAAGATCCCCGGAGTCAATAAGACTGATGTCTCTTTCTCTGGCGGTACGGGGTTTTATGTTCGGGGTCAGCTGGATGCTGAACGCGACACCAACAAGCTCGAACGCACGGTCAAGCGCATCATGTCGAGGTTGGCTCGCCGTAAGAATCCTTACACGGTAACGCCTCCGGAAAAAGACCAAATCCGTCTGGACGTTTCCACTTTCCACGACCAGGGGTCTATCCGAGCGCCCTACTCATTGAATAGTGAGACGGGCCTGGTCTCCGTACCTGTAAGGGATAATGAGCTTAAGAGATTCGACCCGGCAACCCATGCCAACCCTCTTGAAGTCGTCACACGTCTCCGCACTAAGAAGAAACCTAAGGAGTTCGCTCCGGGGATTCCCGCGGGGAAACCCGTAGAAAAAATTCCTACATTCCGGCAACCCAAGTCTTGGATGTTAGCTGTACAGGAACACAAGGCTGAGCGTGCAGGTAAGCACTACGATCTCCGTCTCGTCGATCCCTGGACAGGGCACGCCCATTCTTGGGCTCTCCCGAAGGCGAAATTACCATCTACTCGAGAGAACGTGTTGGCGATTCAAACCCCTACCCATACAGCCGACTACGCTCTAGGGTTCGGAGCATCAGGTCCGCAACCCATCATGAAAGGCTATGGGAAGGGATCTGTTGAGATTAAGCATAAGGAACCGGTTCAGGTTACCGCCGCCTCTCCGGATAAGGTAAAATTCAAGAGACGTGTAGGTGGTACTGAGGAGGACTACGTGTTATTCCGAACCAAGGAAGATGCGTGGTTATTGAGGAATGTGACGGATATGAGAAAGACAGCCCTACAAAAAATGTCGGCTTTCTGGGAAGGGTTTGACCGTGTGCTCCAGAAGTTGGGGGCTACGCGGGAGATCCGGTCACGCTTAAAACAAAAACGTCTCAGTACAAGTGAGGCTCAACAACCTATGGAGAACGCGGATGAGGGGATGCCCGCATCGGAGTTGGCGGGTCTCCTCAACACCTTGAGAGTTCCAGAGCGACAGGGTGGTAACAAGGCGGATGACCGGGTAGAGGACCGGCTTAACCGTCCGACTTCTTGGGGTCCCAAGGAGGAGATTTCGCACGAGACGGCCACAGGACCCTCGCCTATTGGGTTGGGATTTTAGATGTCGACGCAAACACTAGGACAGCTTCTGCTAAATCAGCATATTCCCGAGCAATATCGGCTGTCAGGAGAGTCGGGGAAGGGTGAGCTCAAAAAGAAGATGAATGAGCTCGCGCATAAAGATCCCGTAGCTTACGTCAAAACGATCACTGACCTCAAGCGGGAAGGTGACGCGTTAGCTACGATGGAGGGCCTTTCTATTGGACTAGACGACATCGCTCCTGACTATAGGAATCGCAATAAAGTCCTGAAACCTTACGTCACAGCTTTTGACAAAGCTACTACGGATAAACAACGCAGCAGGATCGCAGAAGATGCCCAGGAGAAGATGGTGGGAATTTCGACCTCACACCCTGGGACGATGACTCAGCAAGTTCGGAGCGGGGCACGAGGAAAGCCTGTGCAGTTTTCGAAGATCGTGGGCTCCCCTGCTGCGGCCCGTGACCCTTACGGTTTTACTGAACCTTGGCTAATTCGAAAGTCTTACAGTGAGGGGCTCAAACCTTCGGACTATTGGGTCGCAGGTAACGAGGCCATTCTAGACACTATCAAGAGTACCGTCTCTGTTTCGGAGCCTGGCGAGTTGACCAAGATACTAATGGCCAACATGGCGGATGCTCTGGTAACGGAAGTGGACTGCGGAACGCACAACGGCATTACGATGGAGGTTACCGACCCGAACATCGTAGATCGTTATCTGGCACGGGATACTGGAAAGTTCCGCAGGAACTCTTTAGTTACTTCCGATATGCAGACGAAGCTTCGAAAGAGTGGGGCTTCCAGGGTGTTGGTGCGCTCCCCTATGACTTGTGAGGCAGATGATGGTGTCTGTCAAAAGTGCCAGGGGCTGAACGAAAAGGGAAACGTACACGAATTAGGGGTTAATGTAGGAGTACGTTCCGCTTCTGCAATGGGGGAACCGCTCAGTCAGTTCGCTTTAGATGCCAAGCACGGAGTTCGCACAGCCAAAGGTGACCGAATGCGCCTGCAGGGTGTTGCGGGATTCCGACAGATCATCGAGTCTCCCAAGCAGTTCATGAATAAAGCTACGCTAGCGGACATTGACGGTAAGGTATCAAAAATAGAGAAAGCTCCCCAGGGAGGCTCCTACGTACACATAGGTAACACACAACACTTCGTAGCTCCTAATTTGGGAGTAGTCGTGAAGAAGGGTGACGCCGTGGAAAGGGGCGACCGCCTTAGCGAAGGTATCCCTAAGCCAGATGAAATCGTGCGCCACAAGGGGCTGGCCGCAGGGAGGCTTTACCTCGTAAATACCCTGCGAGATTTGTATGAGAACCAGGGGAAGACTCTGGATCAACGACATTTTGAGTTGCTTGCAAAGAACGAACTGAACCATGTTCGCGTTCTCGATGACCCGACTAATAAGTTCATCAAGGGGGACGTGGTTTCGTATAACAAGTTGCGCTCTTCTTTGGCTTCGGGAACTAAGGAGGTCCCCGTCAACGAGACTCTCGGACAAACTTTAGGAAAGCCCTACTTTCACTTCTCTGTAGGGCAGAGAGTCACCCCCTCTGTATTACATTACCTTAAGAAGGAGGGGTTAAAGACCATTGCGATTGCCCCGCGTGCTCCAGAGGTAGAGTTCATCATGAAACCTGCTTCGCGTGCCCCGCTACTCCATCCGGATTGGCTTGCGCGCCTCGGTCATCGTAACTTGAAAAGCACACTCCAAGAAGCGGCACATTTTGGGGATATTTCGAATCTGCACGGAACACACCCTGTTCCTGCGTACGCATATGGCGTAGACTTTGGTCGAGGAGAGAAGGGGCGGTACTGATGACTCCCTACGATCTTGGTAAGTACGCCGTGTATTCCGAGATGGGCCTTACTAAAGAGGCGGCTATGCCGAGGGCTCTTTCCCGATTAGGGAAGTACCTCGCTAAGAAGCTCCCCACCCGAGAGGGTGTGAAGCGATTCATGATCGGTCGACCTCGTCGTTTCGCTCATGAGTGGCGGATGAAGCAATCGCTCAAACCGGGCAGCGTATTCCGGGAGGGATTCGAGGCACCGGGGGCGTTCAACAAAGCGTTACTGTATGGATTCCCCGCAATAGAGGCTGCCAACATCGTACGAGGAGATCCTGGTGAGCGTGCGGAACGTATCGGAGGGTTGCTAGGGGGAACTGCCCTAGGATTAGCCGCTTGGGGACCCACTGGAATGCTTGGCTCGATGGTTGCGGGAACTTTAGGGGAACGTTTGGGGCGCGGGTTAGGCCGCACAGCCAAGTACGTCACACGCGTTTCACCCCGAGCGGATGAACAGTTGCGCAATTTGCCTCTTGGATATAACAACGAATCGCCATATACTTGGCGTTGATTACTGGAGGAGACGGATGGACTCTACCGCTACCCTTTTGAAAGTTGCTTACGCTGAAGGCGTAAAGCGTGCGCTTCTGGAACATGGAGTGGACGAAGCAACGGCAGTGCAACAGAGTGCTGCGTACACAGAAGAGAAACTCGCCACGGTTGAGGACATTACCTCCCTACTCCAACAAGGGACCCAGAAGTAGGCGGCCAGTAGGCCCTAACCGACTAGGAGAGAAATATCATGGGACTGTTCAAACGCGCACACGTCAGGGGCATCAACCATGAGCTCGTGCGTCAGGGCTTGATCAGCTGGCCTACCGAGAAGATCGCGGAAGAAGCTGCTGATGCCGTGGCGGATGAGCTCCCCGAAGAGGAGATGCCGGAGATCAGCGGTGAAGAAGGTCTCTCGGCTGAGGAGGCCGCGGGTGTCATCGACAAGCTCGTTGATGTCGCCGAAGAGATTGCCGAGAAGACTAGCCACTACAAGGATGAAGAGTTTCCGAAGCTCGCCGCTTCGGTGGACTACGAGACCGCAGCTACCGTTCACGCTACTGCCCTGATGCACAAGGCAGCGGAAGAAGGTGCGGGTACGGACGTGACCGGTGATGGCCGCTTTCAAGAAGACATGATGGAAGGAGGCATGGGCCCCCTCGATGCCAAGAAGGATCCGTCGTCTGAGAAGGTCGGTCCGCAGGGTACCACCACTCTAGACACCTCCCCCGGTGAAGTCGGCGCTCAAGAGCCGCAGAACCCGCCTCCAGGTGCTAGCGCGGCTACCCCCAGCGAGGTTGCGAAGCTCTCAGCTCAGGTCGATGAGCTGCTGCGTCTCCAGAAAAAGTCGAGCACTGATCCGGGTTCGGGAGACACTGGCGCTCCTGGGCACACGGAGCCCCCGGACAACCAGGCGATGTCCGGTGTCGCCCCTGCCCAAGGCAAAACTACGCAGCCCAAGGGTCCCCTGATGGGTGAGCAGAAGCCGCAACCACGTACGGATTCTGTCCCTACTAGCGGCGAAGTCTCGAAGCTCTCGTCTCTTCTTCAAGAAGCCATCTCTAAGCTCGGAGGGGAACTGCCTCCCGAGCTGAAGGAGAAGATGGAAGAGAAGAAGGAAGAGAAGAGCGACGACGACGATGGGGAAGAGAAGAAGGATGACGAGAAGGGCGACGATGAGAAGAAGGCGGAACTCGCCAACGCTCTCCAGACCCTGACTGAGTACGTCTCTTCCGCGCAGTAACCCCTTTCCTCCTTACAATTTCAACAGTATAATTCTTCACGACGACCCTCACTAAGGGAGGAATACGTATGCCTATGTCGATGTCCCCGCAAGTTCAAAAGGGAATGCAAGGACCGCCTCCGGCTGAACAAGCCGAACAGTCGTTCAAGGAACGGTTCTCGCAAATGGCTTACAGCGTTCTCTTTGCTAAGTTCCCGGAACTTGCGCAGAGTGTTGTGACGTTCAAGATCTTGGAGGTGGATGCGGAAGCAGGAAACGGAGTGGGGGCATTTGTCGTGCTCCACAACCAGCTCCCCATCTACATTCCGGTGGTGCTTGTGGATGGACAGCTCAAACCCGTAGAGATGTTCTACTACAAGAAGCTGAATATCTTCCTCCCGCTCGACAACGCGTGGCTCGAGGAAATTACCAAGATGTCTCTTGACGAGATGGGAGGTGCCGAAAACGCGCCGCAGACAGTTCCGCGAGATGTCAGCGTGCGTAACCTCGTGCTTCCACCCTACACTACCGGGCGCTACGGTTACGCTAGTGCTGAAGACGTTCCTGCGGAGGTTGTGGACAGCGGAGTTGCGGCAATGGTGAAAGCCGCACAAGATCATACTCTTGAGATTCACCCGCAGTTTCTCAACATGTTGAGTTCCGGTAACCAGCTACTGCTGGACAGCGTAAAGGTTGCTTTTGAGAAGCACCCGCCCCTCCTCCAGAAGATCGCTAAAGTTTACGGGGTAAAGCCTCTCAAAGAAGCGATGGTCTCGGGATACACTAAGGTTGCGGAGAGCGTGAAAGTCGCAAGTGCTCCCTCGCGTGTGCGCGTGGTCACGAAAAGTGCGTCCCCCCAGGAGATCAGGGAAATTTTTGGTGACCGCGCTAAAGAGGCCTTCGCTACGATCATGAAGCAGGGCTATGACGTGGCGGATAACCGGGAAGGCAACACCCTCAACCGCGCTATCAAGGTGGAGGGTGAGCGCTTTCTTCAAGAGCCCGACGCTAATGGGGGGTGGTACCGCCTTTATTTTGTAGACGGAAATCCTGACGTCTATTTTGTAGTTCCGTGGCCTGTGAGCAGGTACGGAGATAACCGTATTCGTTCCTACTACGGACCGCAACGTCACCGTGTCCCCAAGAAGTTCTTGGCTATTAGCAAGGACATGAAAGAAGCATTCGTGTGTGAGGGTTTGATGGGGGAGCCTGTCAATTTTGACAAGGACGTTCAGGGCAGCGCTTTGTTCAAGCTTCTGGAGAAGGGGACGGGGAGCACACGCCCCAAGGCTAATTCCTACGGGTTCTTCTTGGTTCCGGATTCTAAGAACCCGCAAGCGACGGAGCCCATGCGTATCCAGTTCGCTATTAGCGATGGTGGGAAAGAGAAGTACGTTCGGGAGTACAGTGATTGTCGTTACGTTATTGATGATGACCCCTCCCGTAAGTACATGGAGGCAGCGGTGAAGGGTCAGGTGGTGTTCTTGCCGAAAAACACGACATGGGTCAATCTCATGTCGAATGCCACGGACAAGAATTCCCCCACCAATTACGATAGTGAGGCTCGTCAGCGTATGAAGCGCAATTCGGTCATGCGCGACCCTAAGCTCATTACTCGTTGGCTCGACGGAAAAATGCAGGAAGGTGGGGCGAAAGTCGCGACAGTGCGTAGCGATGGTGCGGGCTTCTGGCGTGTAGAAAATGGGGAGCGTTCCTACAATTTCGTAGACGCCTTGGAAAAGGTTGCCACGCACTACCACATCCCAGCAACAGAGGCGGCGGGGATCCTCAAAGAGGCGCAGGACCACGGTAAGGCGAATATCCGAATTGTTAAGGGCGGGGATGCGATTGGGGACTTCTTGTCCGGTCTGTACAAAGAGGCGCAGTCTCCCATGGACATGCAGCAGACTGCTCAGATGCCAGCGGGTCAGATGCCGCCGCAGGGCGCTATGGATCCGTCGATGGGGCAAATGGATCCGTCGATGGGGCAGATGCCCCCACAGCAACCGTCACTGAGCCCCACAGACTTGGCGATCACTGAAGCAGTGCAGCAACTCCAACAACAGAGTGAGATGGAGATGCAGCAGATGCAGTCGCAGGCTGAACAAACACAGCAAGCGATGCAGCAACAGGCACAGCAGACGCAGCAGCTCGTTGGGTTGCTCCAAGGTATCCAACAGCGCTCCTCGGAGATCGGACAATCAGCGGGAGGGATGGTCCCTCCTGAGGCTACTGGGGCACCCGCGGCAGCGGCAGAGATGCTTGCTCCTCAGCCGCCCATGGAAGAGCCACCTCCCCCCATGCCAGTCATGGACCAGGGTGAAAATTTGACCCCTGACATAGTAGCTGATCAGATCAATCCGGAGCTCATCGACCAAGCAGAGGGCTTGCAAGATGAGGGCGTTTTCGATACCGCCGCAATTTCTATGATGGCAGCAGCCCCCGTTCTCCAAGACGTAGTTTCGACATACGTCCCAAACATGGAGAAATGCCTCGATAATGTGGGCCGGGTACTGCTGACTCTGTGGATGACCGAAGGAGACACGAAGAAATCAATAGGCGACGAAGCCTTTGTTGTCTTGGAAGACAAACTCCGGACAGTTTTCAAGTCTCTTGGGGATGTGGTCATTAACTTGAGCCAAAATGCAGTGAGCACACTTCCTGACGCACAAGCACAGCAAGGGCCTGCCGCGGAGATTTAATGCCTGCACGGGACATCAACCCGGAGCGGCGATGGCACGCTCTGCTTAAGGCAGTAGACAAGGGGAAACCTCCTAAAAAGGGGTCGTATCTCTTAGATGTCTACAATGTGGTAGTCGGAAAAGCCCAAGACACAGATATCGAATACGCTTTGGACATTGTGCGCGTACGTGAACACCGGGAAGTTATCCAAGCATTCCTCTACTGTGAATCCACCCTTGAGCGTATCAGCGAAGTTCTAGAGATTGATCTGCGGGTTCTGGAACACGTTGAGAAGTTGGTGATGGATTCGTCGCAGTTCAGAAACAAGCTGGAGCGCCTTACCTACGTACGCAAGCTGCTGCATAACGACAAGGCTTTGTCTGACCACGGGCGCGAGTGCGTTCAAATGGGGCTTACCCACGGGCCGGAAATTTTGTCACACCATTTCCGGATGGGGAATGAAGACATTAAGATCGATCCCAAAAAAATGATAGAGCACTTCATAGTAACTGCGTATTATTTAAGTGCGAACGCGAGAGGTAACTCTATTACTGCGGATGTAACAAAACAGTCGCGTTTATGGATGCAAGACAGCATCAAGTATCTGGAAGCGCGTAAGGATGCTGAGGGTGGTATCGACGCGGATAGCGAAGCCATGATGGCTATCGAAGAACGTCAAGCAACCATCAGCGCCGAAGACCTGGGCATAGATCCCAGTGACATCTACCACTGAGGCGAGGGCGATATGTTAGTCAAGACCGATTTCGAAAAAGCCGCTGAGAAGATTGCGTCCCAGTTTATTTCTCCGGACTGCGACCAGACTATCAATCAACTCTCGCAGAAGGTCGCGGCTGATAACAACCTCAACCCGGAGCAGATTCGCACACTGGTGAGGGTCGCGAACGTGCAAGTTTTCGGAAAGGTCTTTCAGCAGAAGGAAGGCTCGGATCGGAATATCACCTTCGATCCAGGCGACGCCGAGGTTGTTATCGAAGCGCTGTACGACGACGCTAAGTCTCTGAAAGTGGGTTCGGAGAAGACCGCAGGGTACAGCCGCACTTCCGATTACTACAGTGATCTGTACACCATCGAACAGGTGAAAGTCGCATCAGCAGAACCTCAGCCGGAAAAGCCTCGCTATTCCAAACCCGAGTTAGCGATGCAGCTCAAGAGAGCTTCTGACCGTTTCCGAATGGAAGGACGCCAGGCTAGCCAGCGTTGGAAGATGGCTATGGAGACGGCGGTTTCCTGCTATCGAAAAGCGCACGGTTTGAAGATAGCAGAAGCGTTTCCTTCTTTCGAGAAGGATGCACTGTCCGCAAATACGGATGTGGCCCCTGAAGTGCAGGCTTTGCGGGCTATGGTGACAGGTGACAAGGTCGCGGCGTACCCGGATACTCAACTGTCCGAAATCCAAGACCGACATGTGGCAGTGATGGACCAAGACACCCAAGAGATTTTCAAATACGTCAAGACTGCTGCCGCTGCACGGCTGGTGTACGAGGAGTGTGACCTCTGCGAAAAGAAAATCGCGGAAAGTTTGGGAGATCTTTGATGCCGAAAGCATTACCAGGTAAAACTGCACCAGGCGCTTTTAAAAAAGTGCTGCAGTGGATCAAGGACAACCCCAAGAAATCTACCGGCATTGCCGCGGGTACCGCGGGAGTGTTGGGTACCGCCGCAGCTGTCCCTCGAGCAGGTAGAGAAGGCCGTAAGCTGGAGGCAGAGATCATGCAGAACTACACGGGGGCCCCCGGGGGGAAGTTTGTCTACGCTGAGCTCGAAGCGTTCAGCACCCGCAAACGCTATCTTGGAGAAAAGATAGCCCTCAACAAAACAGCGTCTGAGGGTTTGCCCGGTTATGCGGATCTAGTGGGAGGTGCCGAGACAGGATTTGCGTCCGCCCTTGGAAAGGGCGTCGCACAATCCGGCTTGGAAGCGCTTGGGAAGCTCATTCGGGGAACTGCACGAAGCGTTAAAGAGCGCATGGTCCTGGACAAAAAACGAGAAGGGATCGTTGATCACATCATGAGTTACGACCCTATCGTATCCGTTCAAGAGCGCGTCAATCCCGGATCCACTATCCAGGCGTACTCTACGATGGTGAAGTTTGCTCCAACGCTCAGCACTGATCCCAACGTTGTCACGTCGTTTCTCCGTGAGGCGTCCCAGTCGGAAGGTGGCATCAACCCTCTGACTGTTCAACAGTTGGCAAAAACGGAAGAATCGATTAACAAGGCTCTAGGGAGGATGCAATGACCGAATTCGAAATCCTGGATCAACTGCTTCCGGAAAACCTGAAAGTGGCGATGGCTACCGGGAACGCGGATGCGATCACTACAGCTCAGACTGGGATGTCACGGTTCGAGTTCGGCGATATCGCTCTTTCTGTGGGCGAGAAGATCGCATCTCGCCACTTGAGTAACCGGAAAGTTGCGCGCGGACTCTTGGCGCTGGCTAACCTGAAAGGTTAAGAGTCATGCGGAAGTTTGCGGAAGAGGTTTCTCGCATCGCACACAGCATCGGTAAGATGGATGTCCTCGCAGTGAAAGTCGCGTCCGAAGTCGCAAGTGCGCAGACCCAAGCAACTTGCGCCAAGGTAGCGAGCGGGCTTTACGACGTAATCCTAGAGAAAGCCGCCTCCGACAGTGAGGGGGATGTCTGCGAGCTAGTCGTGAAAATGGCTGCATCTTTGGAAATGCCTGAGATCCCCAATGAGATGAAAGCTAAGATCGCAGCAGCGGTAGCTGTGGACGCGTCTTTGGACCGTGCACTGAAGACCGAGAAGACAGCAGCTGTGCGTCTCTTCGGTCGTGAGTATATCTCAGAGTTGTTGAGGGAAGTGCTGTAGTGCTTTCAAAAGTCTTACACCTGGATCCGTATTTCCCCACCGGGGAGCTCACTGTTCAACCTGTTAAGCTCTGGGCCAACGGGCGCGTCTGTCAGGAAGAGGTGACAAAGTACGCCAGCGTAGGGTCCGACTACTTCCGTACGATTGAGCCGATCCCAGGACACTCTATCGTATACGTCTTGGCAGTCAGTGCTTGGGAGACGTACGGAGAGAACCGGAACGGAGACGGCTTCCCTGAGCATCCTTTCAAAGAGGACATGTCTCCTCCATGGATTGCTCCCGACGATACCCTTCCGCTCCACTACAAGACTTTCGAGCAGTTCGGTTACAACTACCGACACCACGTAAACAAAGATCCGAAGAAGGCCGTCGGAAAGGTCATGAAGGCGTTCTGGAATCCGGCGATGCACCGTGTAGAGCTCCTGATTGACTTGGACAACGCCAAGGCTCCTGACCTGGCCCAGCGCATAGAAGCCGGGGAATTCCCTCCTGTGAGCATGGGGACCAGGGTGAAGTACGATGTGTGCAACATCTGCGGGAACCGTGCGCCTACTCGTGCGCAGTACTGCGACCACCTGAAGTTTCAGATGAAGCAGACGTTGCCGGATGGGCGCACCGTCTGCGCTCTGAACCCTAAGCCCAAGTTCTTTGATATCTCGTGGGTGTTCAAACCCGCCGACCCGACCGCCTACATGATGAAGAAGGTCGCGGAAGCTCCCTACGAAATTTCAGGCGCAAACGCCGGGGAGTACCTGGATAAGATGGCGGAGCGGAAGCTTGCAGCGCGTAAGCTAGCGGTCATCGACAAGATTGTGCAAGGGTATCCTGTCGATGCTAAGACTGAGGGTTTTGATGTCGCGGATGTGCACAACTTGAAGGCCATGCGCGAGACCATCCTCTCCTCAGCCCAGTGTGCTCCTGAACTCCCAGACGACACACTGCGGAATCTCTCAGCTCACCCAATTAACAAGGTGCTTTCCACATTGATGGCGGGTGGGATGTCGCTTTCGACGCCGGAAATTACCAAGATCGTGGTCTACAAGTCCTTCCCCAAGGCGCAGCTGGGCGACGACGTACTAGACAAGTGCGTAGCTATCCAGCGTCCCATTATGGATTTCTTGGGGGACTGCCCGCAGGTTCTGGACCAGATGGTAAAGTCTGGAATGTTAGACCTGGGGGTCGAACATGTAGATCCGAAGATCGCCGAAGAAGTGGACGCTTACTTCGAGAAACGCTCGGGTATTCCCCAGTACCTGAAACGACAACTCACCCCGACCTCTTTGAGAGACACTCCCGACCCTCGTACGTCTCCCCTCACGGTCACGGACCCCGCGACAGGGACGGTGTACGGGACTACGAGAGGCGCAGCTATCTCCGCGCATGATGAGATCGCCAAGAAGAACTTGCTGAAAGCCCTTGGAGGAGCAGCGCTTCTCGGGGGGTCGTATAAGCTTCTGGGGAGCGGTCTTGAACGTTTAGGGCACGGGAAGCTTAAACCCCTGCTGGCTCTTTCGTTAGGGACACTCGGAGTGACGCAGTTCCCGAAGATGGGTCCGCACTACATGACTGATCAGGGGGTGCCTATCCCCACGCTCACCGAGATGGTTCCGAAGCAGGCGTCCGTGGGTAACGTTACCAAGTCTCTTGCGTTGCCTGCGTTAGGTACGCTGGCAGCTATGTCCGCGCTGGGATTGGATTACCAATCACGCCTCCGGCGTGGTGAGCCCGTTGGCCACCCGGCACTTCCGTTGTCTCGTAGACTACTGGACCGAGTGGAGGGCTTCGCACATGAGCATCCGATCATCACCGCTGTAGGTGGCACGATGGCTCTCAAAGGGCTGGGACGTCTTCCTGTTGTACAGAAGGGCGTAGGGCATGCCTCTCGTGCCGGAAAATTCGTAAAAGATAAGGCAAGAGCCGCATCCGAAAAGGTCAAGGACGCGATGCGGGACTTGGCTGCCGAGCAAGTAAAGATGTCTGAGCTACTGGAACCTGACATGCCGACACCATCCGGTACTGTCGAGCTTCCTGATGTGGACTTGGATAAGGTAGCAACGAAAATCGGAGTGTTGATCTGGGAGGGGTGAAAACCTCTCTTGTAAAACTTCGTTGTGCATCCTATCATTGGGTGCGTAACTTGAAGCGAGGTAAAAAATGGAGTTGCAACAGCTGATCGAGCAATTCAATCCTGAGGGTTCTGGCAGCGAGAAAACCGCCAGCGAAGGCGACGCTGCTGCGCCCGTTAACACGGACGAGCTGAAGGGGGCTTTGGGTGATCTGCTCGAGGAAGGTCAGCAAAAAGAAGCTGCCGTTGCCGAGGGCAACCCCATCGACGGTCTCGTGAAGATGGCCGAAGAGCTCACCGAGCTGGACAAGGAAGCGGAAGAGTCGCACGTGCGCAACCTCGCGATTGCGTTTGCGGACTCCGCTCATCGCCGGTGGAACGAGCTCAACGAGAAGGTCGGGTCGGTTATCGATACGAGCCCTCTCGCTGACGCGGTGAAGCTAGCTGCCCAGCAGGGACACGCAGATGCCACCGAGGCTCTTCAAGGTCAGCAGAAAGAAGCTTCGCAGGAAGAGCAGTTCCAGCAGATCGTGAAGCTGGCAGAGGCCGGTGACGCGGAAGCTCAAGAGTTCCTGCAGAAGCTGGCTGCTGAAGAGTACGAAGCTGGGCAGCAGGCTGCTCTGGAAGAGGTCCACAAGACCGCGTCGGTCGAGTTCCTCAAAGGCGCTGGCGAAGTTCAGGCTCTCCTGACGCTCGCTCAAGCTCAAGAGTAAGATGTACGGACACGACACCATCCGCACCTACGCTGAGCTTTATAAGATGGCCTACGAGGTCATGGTGAAGCGTTATGGTGTTGAAGGAGCGACGGCATGAAGCGTCTGCCCAACGTCCGTGAAGTCATGTCGGCTGTGAAGTCGGCTGTGGAACCTTCGCGACTGGAGAAGCAAGCGGCGGCACTCCCCGAAGCTTCGATGTCCGCGGAGGTAGCGAAGGACCTCATTAAGGTAGCTCGTGAAATTAGGGATGGGAGTTTTGCTCCCGTGACCTATAATGAGGTCATGAATTTTGGGTCGCAAGTGAAAGAGGCGGTTTCGAAATGACCACTGCTGAGCAACTACGGAAGCTCGCCAGCGATCTTCGCAAGGCCTCGGAGCAGGTGCAGCAGGAACGTACGCAGAAGTGTGCGCAGGTGCTGGTTGCGGTCCAAGGACTGAACGCGCTTCGTCGGCGACTTGTAGGAGAGGATAAGCGATGAAAATCGACGCCGAAATGCTGCCGAAGATCGCTACGGTCCTCGAGAAGCTAGCGGACTATGTTGAGCAGATCGAGTCCGGTAAGCAGAACGAGGAACAGACGAAGCGAGCGACGGCTGCCAAGAACCTCGCGGAAAAGATCGGCATGATCACCGGTGAGAACCCGGATGAGAAAGTTGTCGAGAAGCTCGCGGGACTCGACCCCGAAGTGGCTGAGATGATCGGAAAGTTCGCCGGTGAGTCTACCGGCGTGGATTCCATGGGCGGTCCAGAAGAACGAGACACGGAAAAGACGGCGTCCGCAGGAGAGTCCGCTGACGCGCGTTTCATCAGTTGGGTCACTGGACCTTAAACGGAGGATGCGATGAGCAATCTGAACTCTCTTTTCGACATTGTGACCCGGGACCCGCACCCCAACGCGCTTGCGAGTCTTATGGTCATCCTGGACGTCTCTGGTGCCCCGGGTCCGGGGACCGGTGGCACGCCGACTCCAGGTACGATTCGCCCCGGCACCATCGTCATGATGGACGCCGCCGGTGAAGCCGTCCTGGGAGACCGCGCAACTTGGACGGCCAACGACCCGTTCATGTTCGCTGTTGCGGTCGACGGTGACATGGATTACGACGGTGCGTTCCTGCACCGTATTACCTGCCTCGAAGGCGGTCTTGAGATGAAGACCGAACAGTACGTGGCAGGCGTGTACAATCCCGGCGAGCCCCTCACGGTGGGGACGGTGGGTGACGCGGGTTTGATCGAGAGGATGACGGTCGGCGCTGGCGCCGGTGAGCCGCTCATCGGTTTCGTGGGCCCCAACGGTGTGAACTCTGACGGCACGCTCGACGTGATCATGCCGCAGAGCAACGGTCGCTAATAGGAGGGCGCGTCATGGATTACAACGTTGAAACTCCGGAAGTGACCGCTCAGCTCGTGAACTCCAGCTTTGTGCGGAAGATCGAGGACGGGCGCGTCAAGGAAGCCGCAGAGGAAAGCACCGCGTTCATCCGCGAGAAGCTGCGCCAAGAAGCGGCAGTGCGTGAGATCCTCGCCCCGGAAGGTATTTCTGAAGAAGAGATCGACCGGGACGAAGATACGGATCAGCCGAAGAAGATCATCGATAAGGAGCCTGACTCCTACGCTACCTTCGTCCAGTTCCAGGGCGTTGGTCCGCGCACCTGGTTCAAGGGTCCGCGGTATGCGATCTACTTCGGGAAGATCGAGTCTCAGCGCTTCACGAAGAACAAGTGGGAGCTGATGACCTACACCAGCGACATCCGCAAGATCCTGTCGGACAACTCGGTCAAGGACATGGCCGATGAGGAAGACAGCAAGTGGAACGAGCTGGTTACGGACATCATCAACGCCAACCCGGTCGAGCAGCGTACCGGTGGTGGTTTCCAGAGCTCCACGTTCAAGCGTGCGATGCAGAAGATGATTGGTCGTCGGCGTCCCATCGGCAAGATGCTGATGACGAAGTACCGCTACTTCGACGCGCTGGACCTGCCCGCCGTGACGGTCGGTGATGACATCGCCACCCGCCACTTCGATCAGGGCATCGAGGCTACCGAGCGGCTGTGGGGCATCCCGGTCGTCACCACGATCAAGGGTGACATCTACGACCAGGACAAGGCGTGGATCTTCTCGCCACAGAAGCCCAACAACTTCCTCGGGAACTTCTATCTCCTGCAGGACGCCACCCTGTTCATCAAGCAGGAAGCCGAGGTCATCATGTTCTGGAGCTACGAGGCTCTGGGCATCGGAGTGGGTAACCGGCTGTCGATGCAAGAGATCCAGTTCTAATCGAACTGGTCTTGTGACGGAGTAGCCAGTGGCTTTCCTACCCTTCCTACTGGAGGAGTCAAAAATGAAGTACGCGAAGTTGACGAATACGACCCAAGCACGTAGGGCCTATTCGGGCCTTCGTGATGGGACGGGGAGGCCATTGGTGCTGGATGCTGGGCAGACCAAGCCTGTGCACCCGTCCCTTGCACGCCATCCTCGGATCATGGAAGGCGTCCAGAACGGCGAACTCGAGATGACGACGCCGACTGTCAAGGAGAAGGCCCCCGTTCCCGCGCCTGCTCCTGCGCCTCCGGCTGAGCCTCCCAAGGAGCCGATTGCTCCTCCGGTGGAGCCGCCCCCAGAGGAACCTCCCGCGGATGACTCCCAGGACTCGGATTCCGAACTGCGCGAGCTCTTCCTCGATGCTCCAGGTATCACTGAGAAGAACGTCGACTCGGTGCTGGACTCCTTCACGACTATCCAGGAGCTCGCCGACGCCGACGAAGATGCTCTTGTCGAAGCAGGCGTGAGCAAGTCCTTCGCCGGTCGGGTCCTCGAGTGGGCTATCGAGAACCTCTAAACCTCCCCTCTTCCTTCCACATCGTTGTTGTGATTCGACGTTCCACGTCGTATTCTTTTGGGTATGACTACGAAGGTGGATCATGACTATCCTACGCCCGGTAACCTCTCCGTGACCGACGAGGATACAGGCCTACCTATAAAGAACGTCCGTATCAGAGTTTACGCTGCCGCTTCCTATCCTCCTGCTGGTGACGAATACTCTTGGACTGGCGCGACCGTTACGGACAGTGAAGGTAAGTGGCTCGACCCTCTCTACCTACCAGACGGTACTGACTGGGTAGTCAGCTTCAACAGGAACCTCACGTACGCTGAAAAAACCGTGGAGATCAGTACATGACGGTCTCTGTAAACCACGATTACCCGCATGTCGGGGATATGGCGGTAGTGTCTCCTTCAGGAGTAGCTGTCGAAGGAGTGGAGATTCGGATTTTTGAACTCGAGAAGTTCTTGGCGGGGGACACCAGTACGTGGGTTGCGCACACGACTACGGATGCCAACGGAGAATGGGTGGATACCTTCGATCTCGATGATGGGCGAAGCTGGGCTGTACATTTTCAGAAGTTAAATGAATTTGGCCCCGAGCATCGGGAGATCACGACGTGAGACTTGAGGTACTGTCATGGGCGACTCGATGGATTCCCGACCTCCGGCCACCCCCCGGAGTTCGTTTTCGACAAGTAACGGCAATGGACTCAAATGGATCGAGCGGGAACTCAGCCGACTCGAGCACGGCAAAGTCGACAAGGCGCACTACAAACCCGCGCTCGAAAGCGTTAAAGAGAAATTTAAAGACCTCCAAACCCAGCTCGATAAGCTGCGTTCCGAGTTTATCGAGGACATCACAGATGTGCGCCGTGATCTTGGAAAAGACATCACGGGCGTGCAGGACGTAGCATCAAGTGCTAAAGATGCTGCAGGGCACCACGTGTGCACGTCTGAGGAAAGGATCGATCTCGTGGAGAAAACGGTAAACTTCTGGGGCACATGGTTTCTTCGCGGGCTAGTCGGTATGATCCTCCTCCTCATTACTGCGGGTGGGGGATGGGTGTACTCCCATGTACGTTTAGAAGAGACTGCGAAACAGTCCAGTAAGGCTGTAGAAGAGCTCAAGGTCGCAGTGGGCCAAGTGCGAGAAGAACAGCAGTCACAACGCCAGACGCTAAACCGCATCGAGACCGAAACCACCTCCGTAGATACCGCTACCGTCGAGGACGCCCTACGGGAAGTCCTAGAAGACGTATTGGACAAGAAAAACAAGTAGATCTGCGCTATACTTAGTGCAGCTTTTGGTTAGGAGGCTACGTCATGGCAGGCATTCCGACCCGGACTGTGGAGTCGAAGACGATTATCGGAAACGAACTGGTTGCGGTGCGTCAACGTGTGAAGTTGGCAGCCCAATTCAATGGTGTTGCGCCGGTGATTACTGGCCCCCCGCAGATTGATCCCCTGGACGGTGCCTACTACGCTGACGGCGTTTACATGTACTCCGACATCCAACCTGAATGTCTTATCGGAGACCCTGCTGACGTTAACGCGCAGGTGGTCCTGAAAGCGTTGAATACTACCGTAGACGGCCTCGGAACTAAGGTAGTGATGTCTGAAGGTGCTGCGCTAACCGTGCGTGTAGGTGCCCCCTGGACGATTTTCATCGAGTACGTCCCGGGCACCACGACTTACGCGCTCCTTCAAGCCGCGCTTGCCGCTGACGCAAACGTCGCTGCTGCTTTCTCCGTGACGCTGCCCGGTACTGGGGCTCCTTTCGTTGCTGCAGGAACCCCTAAGTTCGTACAGCCGACGGTTGCTCAAGCCGTACAAGATGACGGGGGCGTCTTTGCGTTTACTCCTGGGCCTCGAAACGTAACTCTCAAGTCTGTGAGCCTCGTTTGCGGGGCCGGGTCTACCGTTGATGTGTACCTGCAAGACAAGGGTGGTGCGAACCCCCGGAAGATCCTAGCCGCAGTGAGTGGTGCCGCTGATGAACATGCCGTGGATGTTCCTTTCTTGGCGACGGAAGAAGTTATGGTCCAGGAAACGGCTTCGGGAGTTCCTGTGGGTTCCGATAAATATGTGACGCTTTACCTCGTAAAAGAACAGGTGCTCTAGTGGTTGTTGCGCTTAACTCCAACGCTGCCCCTCTCACAATGGATATTATCCGGATGTTCTTGAGGGACCAGCCTGAGAAGAACCCTCTTCTCGAGGACGTTGAGTGGGACGACACCGAGATCAACAACGCCATTGACTTGGCTGTCTCTAAGTACAATGTGATGACACCTATCACGAATATCTACGCTGAGCAGATGAATGCGTGGATGCTCCTGACCGGTGTGTGTTGTATCCTGTTCCGCTCTGAAGGTGCGCGACAACTGCGCAATCAGGTCCAAGCTCAAGACGGTGGGATAGCCCCAGTCGGGCTTGATGAGAAAGAATCTCTCTACATGCGTTGGGCGGATTGGTTCTGCGCAGAGTTCGAGAAAATTGCCCGCGCTGTTAAGACGCAAGCCAACATGGAAGGTGGGTGGGGCGGCTTGACGAGTGGGGGCGGCGGCGCGTACGGTGGTATCTCTTCTGGATACAAGTGGGTAGGCCGCTGGTATCGGAAGATCTAGGAGGAAGAACATGAGCCCAGCTCTGCGTGAAAAAATTGCCGAGTTCTTGGACCAGCAAAAAGTCTTCGAAAAGTCTGCTGCCGGGCCTGTTCCGCCTATGGGAGAGGTGTTCCGGGGCGGCGGTACGAAGCTCAAGAATCTCCTCATGGCTCACCGCGGAAAGCTTGGCGTCGGTCTTGGGGCAGCAGGTGTGGGCGGTATCGCCACGGCTATGGGTAAGGGGGAGCAGAAGGCTCAGCAGGAAGCTGAAGAGCTGAATCAGCTTCTTGAAGCGTATCCGGAGCTGCTTTACCAGACCCCACAGGCGCCATACCAGCCTGAACCGGACCCTCGTTTGATGGGGTATCCGCAGTACTAGGATATGGGAACGCCCTACTCGCAGACCTATGGTAAGCAAAAGACCTCTCCGCTACCGTCAGAGTTCAGCGTAGAGGTGACCCGGACCGTTGCGTCTTTCCCTCGCCGAGTATTCATCCAGTGGACTCTCAGAAAGCCTCCCGCCGGTGAGGGTTTCTTTTTTGATGTTTACCGGGCAGGATCTTCAGAAGGCCCCTGGGAAGAGTTAACTACTGACCTCCAAGACACCTTCTTTTACGTAGATGAAAACTTCAATCAGCCCACTGTGGTGGGTGGTGAACGCCGGGATCTCAATCTGTTCTCTCTCACCCGCGTCATCTATTACAAAGTGGTGTGTCGGTTTGGCGCGCAAACTGTGGAAACGGTAGCGCAATTAGAGCCGGGTCTGGACCGAAGGCGCAAGGGTATTCAGCGAAAACTCATTCGCGATGCTGCGAAGGCTTTGAAGTTAGTTGTAGGGACCGAAGTCGCAGTGCTCAAACAGCGTCGATGGGGTGTAAAGTGTAACCGTTGTGTTTCGAAAGGAACCACGCAGGTAGTTCGTGCTCACTGTAAGTACTGTTGGGGTACCGGATTCTTGGGAGGGTATTGGGACCCTGTTTACGGATACGCACAACGTCAACGTTCTCCAGTACAGACGCAGATAGCGCCTGAAGGGAACGTAGATGTGAACAAGGTTTCGGTCATTATGCTCAACATTCCGCGTGTGGAGAAAGACGATATTCTCGTCTTTTTGCGTGACGACACGCGTTACATTGTTGAGATGTCAAACCCAACACAACTACAGTCGGTGGACGTGCATCAGGAACTTCAGGTTTCCGAACTCTCCAGATCTTCGAGAGAGTACGGACCTGAAGTTGATCCTTGGCACGACCCCCTCTGGTTCTGAGGATGTAATGGGTGGAGTGGTAGTAACGCAGCCTCCTAACCAGCCTCGTTTGGAGGGGGAGCACCAAGATATCATGCCGGGGACGCCCCTCGCCGTGATCGGGTGCTGGATAGCAGCGCTTCGATACCGCTTCAATGACAACCCTGGAGAGCCACTTCCTTGGGTGTGGGACCCTGATTTAAAACCCGATGACGACGAGGACGGGCAGCCACGTAGTGAAGACGGGGTCCCTAGAAAGCTGCTCATTGAGGCGGCATTTAACGTTGAGAAGCAGGTACGAAATTACCGTCCCGCAATCTACGTAGACCGCGGCGCGTTGACGCCTATGAAACACCACGTGGACAACTTCGTTGGGAAGTACATCCCTTCCGGACTCAAGGCCCATCACGCCATGGCGAACATGCCCATGTCGTTTCTGGTGGAGTCGGAGTCAGCAGGGGAGTGCAGTGTTCTAGCAGACACGGCTTGGTTCTTTGTGCTCGCAACTCGAGATCTCTTTCGGAAAGACTTCGGGTTCCACGAAATCTCAAACCCCGTCCTGGGTCCTACGCAGCCCCAGACGATGCAAGACAAGACCATCTGGCAAACGACTATTGAGTTCAACGTGCAGTTTGATTTGCGTTGGACCACGCGTCCCATCGCTCCGTTCTTGCGAGAAATCGCGCTGCAGATTCAAGATGCGCAGAATGCTCAATTGGTCTACCACGAAATTGCACTACGCGATCACAGTGGTTGACCGTATAATTGGACGAGCACATAGACGCGTACAGACGTGGAGGAGACCCCATGGCTATGCAACGACCTAACGTGATTGTTTTTCAGGAGTACGAAAGCATCACGGTAGCCCCTGACATTCCGGACCTGAACGTCATCGTAGTGGGCTACGCGTATCAGATTCTGGACTACCTGGATGACAAGTCCGATTGCCAAGCGAGTTCCGACTACGGCGTTGAAGATGGCGCCATTCCTGTGCCGGGAAGTGATAACTACACGGCACCCACGGCTGTGACGTTGTCGGATCCGCCGAATGTTGAGTCGGGGGCGATCCTGGATGCCGACAGTGTCCGGATTTTCTTTGACGAGGCCAGGGCGGTCGTAGCGGAGCATGATGGTTCGGCTCCGGCGTATGGTCGCTACTACCAGAACGACAATTTGTTCGAGGCCAACACCGGTCCTGGTGGTGGAGGTCAGCACCTCGGTCAGGCGAATGTGGCTCCCGGGGATCTGCTCTTTACTCAGTACAACGCCGGTGTTTCGGCGGATTACAAGAAGACGGTCCGCGAGTTGTGCTACACGTTCTATGACAACTCAGGTGCCGCCCTGAACTTCCAAACCAATGGGGTTGCCCCTGGAGACACTCTGACAATTAGCGCAGACGCAGGCGGTACGTCACGGGACGGTTCGTACACTGTCAAGCGTGTTATCAGCCAGAAAGTTCTCGAAGTGGAAGAGGTTATCCCCGGACCAGGTAACCTTCTCGCCGCCCCTGTATGCCAGGTTGTTGTCCAATCTCCCAGTGGGACAATTCGATGCCAGGACACCGCGACCGGGTCGATGTACGACTGGTGCAACGCTCGGATGAATTCCGACTTCGCAACGGACTATATCGGTCCCCCTCCAGGAGCCTCAACGGAGAAGTGGCGCTTCGAGCGTGAGCTCAGCGACGTCGAGCTGGACAGCACCGATTTCAGTGTGAGCGGTAACTCCATCACCATCGACGCAGGTATCACCGTGGATGTAGGGACCCTCACGGGGCTCCCTATCACCTACGCGGAGATCTACGTGGAGTACATGGCGCAGCGTACGGATCTGCAAGAGATCAACACGCTGACTTCGACTGCTGAGATGACCACTACGCTGGGTAAGCTCGACGCACGTAACCCTCTGTACGTAGGTGCGTATGTGGCTGCCCTCAACACCACGACTCCGGTCAAGGTTTACGGCCTCGGCAACTTCGCCACGGAGGAACTGGCGTATCTCGACTTCATCGACCGTGTCAGCGCGGAACGTGATATCTACGCCATCGTCCCCTTGACCTACAACACCACGGTCTTGGCGACCCTGAAGTCGACGGTCGAGAACCTGTCCGACCCGAACTACGTGCTCACCAACGGAATCAAACAGAAGTTCCGCGTGATTCTGGGGGCGGTCGAACTCGAGACTCAGAAGATCGTCAAGGACGTGACGGGGGGAGCCTCGACTTTGCAAAAGTCGGGGACTGCTCCTGTCGTGCCGGTTAACGATGACTACCGCACTGTAGAAATCTCCGGGGCATCTCTGCCGACCCTCGGTAATGCCGGTGCGAAGTTGGTTCCTGGTGATAAGCTTTGGGTCAAGCTCTGGGACGGTGTCGCTAACCACGAAATGACCTGGGATGTGGCCCATTACAACGGAACAGTAGCTGGACCTGCTGAGTCTTTCGAGGTGGATCTGCGCACCGCTCAACCTGTGACGCAACAGGGTCTCCCCGTGTGGGGTGCGGGACCCAACACTTGGGACAACTGGTTGGCAGGCGGCTACGACATGGACAACACGGGTGTTCCTGGCCCCAACGTCCAGCAGATCGATATCCAGGACAGCACTGGTGCTTCCAAGATCGGTGGGGCAATCACGGTCGCTGCGGGAGCGGCGGACATCGTTGTCGAAGCCAAAAACTTGGACAACTACTATCTCATTCTCCAGTCCCCGGGCGCGACGTTCATCACCGATGGCGTTATCCCTGGAGACATCTTGGAGATGCCGGTGGACTGTGAATCCGATCCTGGGGACTGGGGAGATCTCGCCACGTCTCAGACTTGGGAGGTGAACGCCGTTCTCAGTCAGGAACGGATTGAAGTCCGAAACGAAGGTTCGAATACCTCGACGGTAGCCAATGAGCTTCCGCACCTGTTCAAGAGGACCCTCGTTAGTGGTCAGCTCGAGGACGTCACCAACGGAGAAATCTTCTTCCGGATCATGCGAGACATGGACAAGACTGAACAGGTCACGACCATGGTCTCTACGGCTTCGAGCTTCGCTAGTAAGCGCTTGCTTCTGGCCTACCCGGATGAAGTAGACGTCTCAGGTCTCGTGGACGGAAGCAAGCCGCGCTACGGTGCAAGCACTCCGGCAGAAGCGGATCCGCAGCCGGGTTACTACCTGGCTTGCGCCGTCGGTGGGCAGACTGCCGGTCAGCCTTCACAACAAGGCTTCACGAACCTGGGCATTGCTGGGATCACCAAGCTCTACAACTCGAGCGAGTACTTCAACGAGCAGCAGATCACCGACCTGTCCAACGGCGGAGTCTACGTATTCATCCAGGATAACCCGACGGCGCTTCCTTACAGCGTCCACGAGGTCACGACCGACACTACCGCGCTCGAAACGGGTGAGTACATGGTGGTGAAGAACTTCGACTTCATCTCCTGGACGTTCCTCGACACGCTCCTCCCCTTCTTGGGGATCTGGAACGTGACGCCCGAGGCTATCGAGTTCATCCGGCAGGCTATCCGGACGACCATCGATAACCTCAAGGCGCGCTATGTTACGCGTATTGGGCCGCCTCTCATTGACGCGGTCATCGATGGTGTGGAAGAATCAGACTTGAGCACGGACCGGATCGAGGCGTACGTCAGCGTCGATCTCCCGATGGTCCTCAATACGATTGGCCTGCACCTGGTGGCATGATGGAGAAGGTAAGTGAAGACATCATCGTCAAAACGGCACACCTGATGGGTGTAGCGCAGGCGATGTTTGACCGAGGGTATTCTCAGGAAGGGGTCAAGCTGGCATTTGTCCAAGCCGATCTTTTTCCTGAAGACGTGGCCGGGGTCTTTGTAAAAGCTGCTTCAGAGACTGACCTCACCAAGGAAGCCATCGCTCCCGCGATCATTGCAGGGATTGCTTCGGTGGGGGCTAAAGTCGCCCCATGGCTAGCTAGAGGAGCCAAGGCTATCGGGCGATTTGCCGGTAAAACCAAGGGCAAGTTAATGCGTGGTGGCAACTTCTCTCAGATGGCTGGAGGAGCTGTGGGCGCTGCGGGTCAAGGTGCGGGCAAGGTCATGAAGGGTATGCACAAGGCTACTCTCAAGGGCACTGCCGGTCTTCGACAGGCAGGACGTTCTTGGGAAGGCGCTCAAGGGATCGGTGGCAAAGCCAAGCTCCTCGGTTCCGGTGCTTACAACGCAGGTAAAGGTGCGCTCTTTTTCGGCGGAAAAGGTACAGGCGGTGCCATAGGTAGGGGGGTTGGCTACGCCGGTATGGGTGCCGGAGCTCTTGGAATGATGCGCGGAGGCGCACAGCCAGCTCAACAGATGCAGCAGATGTACCCGCAACAGCGGATGTACGGAGGATAATCATGCCAGGTAACGTACCACTGGGAATCACGAAGGGTATTGGGAACTGGTTTTCCCAACAGCACTCTGTTGAGCGCGTCACCGATAACGCAGCGTACACGTCGGCTCACCCCGATGATACGCTGGTACTGGCGGGTCCTCCACGGAAGCTGAGTGTGCAGGAACAGTCCACCTCCGGGTGGCAGAGCCTGCTGGCTATCGGGATGATGCAGACGTTCCAGATTACGTCTCAGAAGCCGACCCAGCCGCTGATGGCTATTGGTTCTGGCCGCACGTTCTACGTCAGCGGTAAGAGCCAGACCACGTGGCGCATTGGCCGCCTTTTCGCCAATGGCCGTAATCTCCTGCGGGCGCTCTACCACAACGCCGTCGCTGGGGGAGTGGAAGTCCAGAAACTGGATGACCCTGCAGCCGAGAACCAGTTTGATAACATGTTCACGAACCTGGACTCCGAACTCTACTACGTTCCATTCGGCCTCGGCGCGATCTTCAAGGACAAGGTGCACGACCTCATCGGCGGTTTCTACGCCGAGCTGGCCATGATCAACAGCTACACGGTCGGGTTCACTGCGGGTCAGAACATGGTCATGGAAGATGTGGGTGGCATGTGCGACAGGCTCCTGCCATTCCGTCCGACCTCGGTGGCGCAGATGCAAAACGTGCCGCGGTCTACTATCGATCAAGTCATCGGCTTCGTCCACAGCGATCCAGACACACTCGTCAAGAACACCGGACTGAATGACGACCAGCTGGACGCTAGTGACGAATATCCGTGATCCTGATATAGTCTCCGTACGATGCCACGGAGACCCCCCCATCTAGACTCCTCTGAAGAGACCAGGCGTACTGCGCTGGGCGAGCAGCCCATGCGAAATAACCTCTTCGGTCCAGGTTCGAAAGTCCTTGCAGAAGTTCAGAACTACGACGCCAAATCCGACACCTACCTCTTGGTAACTCGGGGACTGGGAGGCGTAGCGGGGCAAGCAGGAGGACGCAGTCTTCCAGGAGTCCCTCGGCGCGTAGAGGACCCCGGAACTATCGCGCCTCTAGAGACTGGAACCGTAGTGGTAGTGGACACCTCTCTCGGATTCCCCTACATCGATGGCGTCTTGAACATCAATGCGTCCAGTGAGAAACGAGAGCGTGCTCCTAAGCCTCCTTCCCTGGCAGGGTCCGAAGGCGAACTAGTCACCGAGGCCATGACAGGACAGGGCCTCCCCGGTTACTACAAAAACATCCAAACTCCTGATGACGTAGTTCCGGGGGACTTTGTGCGTATGTCTCCCGACGGTAACTACGTTGCTGTTTTACGGGGTAAAGAGACTCGAGTCTTCGGCAGTGAAAAAGCCCAGATACAAGTCATCGGGTACAACGATCTCATCCGGACCATCTGCGAGGACCTTGAGCATTACAACGGTTTTGGAACATTCAGAATCAGTAACGCGGAAGGTCGCGGGAACATCGAGATTCGTGGAGGCGCCGACCAACTGAACGAGACGGGGGGAGACGAAGAGCAGTGGACCTTCCGCTTAGACATCGGAGACTCCGGTGAGTTCTTCGATATGCGGATCACGACGCTAACCGGAAAGACTCTTTCGCAGCTCAAAATGACTCCTGACGGCCAAATAAAAATCATGGCAGTCAAAGGCATCGAGCTCGTCAATGCTGACGGCGCTCCTCGAAGCGAAGAGATCGGCGGAAACCATTACCGTAGGGTTCTTGGAAACACCGTAGATAAGGTCTCCGGGTCTTCGAATACTACTATCCAAGGTGAGAAAGTTACCAACACCTCTGAGAGTGACAAGAAGGTTATCGGAAACGATCAAGTCCGGACCATAAACCGCAACAAGGTCACACAAGTTGGAGGAAACTTCCAGGAGACTATCACCGGGGGTGACCCTCTCACGGCAGCCCCCACGAATGTCGCTGTGGATCGTCAAATCCTGAACGGAAGTTACTACCTGGAGCTGGGCAATCCCACAGCAGGTGCTAGCCCTGCGGCGATGGCAGGATATAACGTTTTCGTGAACAACGGGACAATCACATTCGGAGAGAATCCTCTCGGAATCCCCGCCACGAAAGCTCACGTTAATCTCAATACGACACAGCCCAGTTCTGTGGCTCTTGGAGGAACCGTAGGCCCTGGCCCCTCTATCGCCACTATGCACGCCATGCTCTTTGAGCCGTTCTCGTCCATGATGTCTACACTTATTGGTCTCCTGGACACGCACACTCATTCCACCGCCTGGGGCCCCTCCAGCCCCGCCATGGCTCCCCAACCTGGAGGATTCGCGAGCGCCATCTCGTCCATGGTGCCTAACATTTCGAGTATCCGAGTTCTCATTGGAGCGTAGGAATCTTCGTCTTGTATAAGACCAACAGACGCCCTATACTTGGTTCAACGAAATTGAAGGAGAGTTTCTACTCCCTACAACGGAGGGTTTGAAAGATGCCCAAACTAATCGCTACGGCCCTGGTCAATGACGTGACGCTTCAGGATCCGTTCCCCACGGATGACAAGCTCGTCATCCTTCTTCCCGCTACGACTCCGACCACCGATGTCGAAACGGATGTCACGCGTGGTCAGCTCGAGCGCCTCCGTGAACAGATGGTGGGTCTCGAAGCTTCGGGGCTCCTCCGCTGGAGCGTGGAGTCTTCTGACGGAGACGAGCGTGTCGACGAATTCGGGTACGAAGGCGTTCCGATGCTGAGCTTCATCGATACCGCTACGAGCCCGTTGTCTGTCGGTGGTGGTGTCGCCAACGGGATCATCACGGGAGTCAACCTCCTGGGCGGCCAAGTGAAGGACCATGTCACTCTTGGTGACGCGGCAGATCCTAATAATTTCCTGCGCATTGACCTACTTACCGCAGACCCCACTCTCAGTGGTGACGCTAATACGGGTGGTTACATGACGGTGTCTCTGGCTGACGCCGGTGTCGGTAATCCTCAGGCGATCACGTTCACGGCAGCCACGGGTGCCAATCCTTACGCGGCGGGTTTCGTTCCCGCTAACGTTGCTCTCGTGAGCGACTTCGCGAACGCTGCGCATACCTGGGCGACGCTGGGTGCTATCGCCAATCTCGATGCGGGTTTCGCAGCGGTTGCCCGCGCTGTGTGGGATGTCGGTAGTGATCAGATCGTAGCTGCGCATGCCTCGGAGCGTTCCTCGGGCCTCTTGAACGGTGCGGGCCACAGCCTGACTGTCGGCGGCGCTGCTGCGACCATCAACTTCATCGACGACACCACGGTGGACTACTCCATCGCGGCCCCCATCGTCGGCGCGGCTGGTGATTTCGCGCAAATTGATCTGCGGACCAACAACAAGCTGGCTCAGATCAGCGCCATCCTCGCTGCCTAGAACCAAAAAAAGAGGCACGGGATTTCTCCTGTGCCTCTTCTACCTTACTCAGCCGCCAGTGCCTCTTGTTCCAGGGGATTCATGTCTATGTCCCCCGTGAGGATCAACGCCTTGAGCTGTCCGTAACGGTACTTCAAAAAGAACTTTCGGAACCCTCCTGCTTTCTGGATTTGCTCGCAGTGCTTCAGCTCGTGCCGGATGTTCTCTGGGGTCATATCTTCTTCTGACCGGAACATAGCCACAGGCCCCAAAGCGAATGCTACTTTACCAGAATGTCGGCTGTCCCAGACCCTCTGGTCTTTGTAGAAGTAAAGCTCTACGTCTTGGTCTGTAAGGACGTAGTGCCCTCTAACCTGAGCCCACAGACGCGTGACGTCTGTCCACCAATCTCCCATGAAACGCTCCCTTTCATGGAAGGACCCCTCTCGATCTGTATTCCTCGTAGAATTCGTCGAGTTTTGCGTACGCCATTTCCATACCTACTTCGAGCTCGTCCTCGGGGTAAGCGTATTGAATGGGTGGCGCGATCTTCTCCAGCTCGGTTATCCATTGAATCTTCTTGGTGCGTCTCTGTATATTGACACGTCGAATAAGCAACGCCGAATCTTCGAGCTCTTTATACTCGAGGTCCTTGAGAGGGACGGTCTTACCGGCTGCGTTCATCCACATGTCGAAATCTTCTACCCATTTCCATTTTTTGACGACTCTGGCTTTGTCTAGTATCTCTTGCTCTTCTTCAGACCGATGTTTGATTTGCTCTCCAGGGGCCCGGTAGAACAGCTCGCAAAGGCTTAACGGTTTGAGTACCTTCTCGCCCTTCACCTGGACCTGGACCCTAACCTCTCGTGGCTCTTTTCCACTTTCTAGATCTCTCTTGGCTGTGTGAGCTTGGGAGATATGCTTCTGACAGGCAGGAATGTAGATCCTACTCCCATCTTTTCGCATCGCCACTAACTCCACACAGCAGTCTTTCGAACAACCCGTAACAGCACACCCAATGTAATTAGATTGCCGCGCTCTTAAGTACTTACCCATACGGAACCTCCTACCAAAAAAGACACGGAGGGGATTCCGTGTCTTGTAGTATCCGGTGGGATCGTCGCCGGGGAGGTGTCGCTAGTTCTCGCTGCTCTGCTCGCTCTCGCGCTTCTTGCGGGAGTGGCGCTTGGCGACGGCGCTGGCGACGGCTTCGCCACCGCGCAGGACGGCGTAGGTTCCGAGCGGGATCAGGATCGCCTTGAAGAACGACTTCATCTCTCTCCTCCTTAGTTGTTCGACCGGTCTATCGGCCTGTTCTGAGTACACTAACTTGTACCGTTTTCCCCCTCACTTTTTGACTCTTTATCTTCTTCCTTGGCCTTCTCTTTCCGCTTTTCGGCCCGCTCGTCCATGTACTCGGAGGCTCGGTTGGCGATCTCCTTACCGAGTACCGCAAGGAGTGCCACCCCCACCTCTACTAAGACGAGCTTCCACGTACCGCCTCCTCGTTTACCCATTGTTGCAGGCTCCTTTCTCTGTTATCGTTTTCTCTATGACTTGGCGTCAGCGACCGGAGTCGTCTGAACTCGAAAAATTGGGTAAGCTTACTGTGCGTCTAATCCGCGTGATGACGTACGAGAAGCTAGCTCGGGCGCAGGCTCAATTTCGTGCCCATGGAGTGAAGACGAACTTCCTCTCCGAGTTTCGAAAACACGCCGCCGCGGATTTGGACATGCTGAGGGAACATGAGCCTGGATCTTCAGAGCGGTCAGAGAGCAGCGGACGAAAAAGCCGTCCGGGACGCTAGTCTCTACGCTACAGCACGTCAGCAGTTTGGAGGTGCCGTCGGTGCCATGCGTGGGGATGCTCCAGTTGGTCTACTTTTGGGGCACGTTTTACGTGTGGACCCTTCCCTCTCGTTGTCCCCTCCAGTCCAAAAAGATCGGCGTGTGGGTTTCATGAAAGCCTCAGTAAACGAGGCGCGCACCGTGAACATCCGAACTGAACAGCTGCAGGAAATGGAGACGTGTGCGTTCGTATATGGTCGTGAAATCAACCGGGCAGCTTTAAGTGTTTATACCACGTACACCTCGCTGTTTACGGAAGCCGACGAGAACTTTTGGAAATGCGCGTACCTCTACACCACCTTGGGTTCGGCTCTCTTTACAGAGCTCTGGAACGCCGCGTCTCCAGGGGTAGTCTCGACGGTTAAACCGATTCAGGTTCCTGCAGGTCGTGGCAGGTTCAACTGGGAGATTGAGAGCACCACGTCCTCAGACTCCACGAACAAGGCGTATGACGACCTGCTTTACGTCGTAAATAACCTCACGTCTGCTCCTCCGGGTTGGAGACTCGAACCGTTCAAGCGGCTTGTCCTCCTGGACTGTGAGTACGTGTACGCGCTCTGGCGTAGGTACGGAGCAAGCCGGTTGGAGGGTTTCGGGACTCTTCCAGTGCTCCAGAATTCCCAGATGCGCACTATTATGAATCGGGTGAAGTAGATGGGTTGGCAGAAATGGGAACTCGATCTTCCGGATCTCGGGGCCGTAGCTGACTTATCGGAGATCATCGACAAGATTCGTGAGTTCTTAGAGATCATCGTTGGGATTCTCGAGAGCATCCTCAACTTCATTACTGCGTTCACCGACCCCTTAGCCGCAGCCATCAAAGCCATTATCGATAAGATCAAGGAAGTCGTGGAGGGGTTCCTCGAAGATGTTGGGGTCTACATCTTGGGAGTCCCTATCCGGAAACGATTCGCTACCAACTTCTTGAACTTGGGGGACATCACTCCAGATTGGGCAGGCAGCCTTGGCATCTTCGGAGAAGGTGTCGCGGATACCGACCAGCCTGGAAATCTCGGACAGATCCTTCCTCCTTGGAAAGACGACAACCTCAACGACTTCTTGGTCGAAGCCAACCGCTACAACGGAGGCAACTACGGGTTCTTCAAGACTGTCATCGAATCCCTTAGAGACGAGGGCGATACTAACCGCCCGCAGTTCTATGATGAGGACGATTACGTTGGCGGTGTGGTCTTGGTCATGGGCGTCGGAGGATTCGATGCTTTAGGTTTCTTGGATGACATCTGGAAACTCTTCGGACTCTTCGACTTTGATCTGGACGGTGTCCCCAAAGCTCCCCGGCCTCAGAACTTACAGGGTCGGGCCATGACCCCCATCGTAAAGTCCGCAGTAAACGACACGGGAGGAAAGTTCAGCACCTTCCTTGAGTGGGACCCCGTCGAAGTTCCTATCACCAAGTTGACTGACCTCGGAGGAATCATCCTCTTCCCGGAGCGGTACGCTATCATTCGCTCCAAGAACAATGTCAACGCACTCAGTGCTAACAGTGTTGTTGACTTGATGGGTACTCGGACGTTGTCTAATGGCTCTACCTTTGGACCCAGTGAGGTAGTCTTTGAAGGCCCGTACGACCCTACAGACGTTACCTACATCGATGAGAACATCGAATCCGAACCCGACGACTCGTTCTACTACACTATCGCGTGGAAACTCCGGGCGTACGGTGCTGACGAAGATCGCACCACGTCCGACGGTACCGCTTACGAGTACTGGTACACCTCTAATGTTGTTCGTGTTGTCCCCTACCCTACTGTTCCTGGGAGTACCCCTCCCGACTGGAGACGCACTCCCTCTGTCTCTTCCTTGTTTCCGGAGTTTGCCTACCTCTTGCGCTTGTTGGTAGCGGAGCTCGAGAAGATGGCAGGTAAGCTCGTCGGGGCTCTGGACTTCATCACTGAGTACGTCGAGTTCTTGAAGTCAGAGATCCAGCGATATGAAGAGCTCGTCAACAAGATCTTGGATGCCTTAGAGCAGCTCACCTTCAAGTTCCAACTTCCGACTGCGGGGGTCTATTACCGTACCTTTGAGGGGGAAGGTGGCAACACGTTCTTCATACAGGATTTAGCGCTGTCTCTTCGTTCCAGCTACGCGTCTTCTCCTCCATTCCATAAGGGGGATGAGTACGTTACGGGTGTCATTTTGATGGCAGGGGGACCGTCCCCCAGCGCAGCAGCTGACGTGGGGGCTCAGAGCGGTAAGCAGATAGTCGAAAGTTTCATGCGACTCATCGGCTGGATCTTCGGAGGGAGCTCTAGCGGACTTACCCCTGTTCTCGAGGGTCTCGATAGCGCTGTGGAGGACCTGGAGAACCAATACTTTAATGACGATATGAGCGTTGGTGTTGCGCCGGTGGAGTCTGAGGTTCAACTCAATCTTTGTGAAGAGATTTCTCCGGCTCCTTCAGTGGAGTTCGATGCTAACATGTCTATTGTATCCGAGACGACGGAGTCCTAAATGCCCATGTTCGATTACATTTGTGAACGCTGCAAACTCGAAACCGAAGAAGTGGTCAGCGACGCCAAAGAAGAGGTGCCTTGTCCGGACTGCGGGAACATCCTATCTCGAGTATGGCGCAGCGGTCCTGTCACTATGAATACCGTCATTCCTTCGTATCCAGGCTGCAAAGGGAACAAGGCCGGGTACGTCCATACGCACAGTCCAAAGCGTCCCGCAACCAAGATCCAGTCCGGTTACGGAGGGGCTCAAGGACCTAGAAGCTAAAAGAGGGACCCCGAGGTCCCTCTACGTGGGATAGCCACTAGTTTCCAAAGCCAATGGGTCCCCCTTCTTTTACCAAGGATTTTGCCGTATAATTCGTGGTGTCATGAGTGAAGGACTACTGAAACACGCAGGTGGTATCTGGTTCCGGCCTTCTGGAATCCCGTTCACCTTTGCGGGTACTCCGAATTACCAGGAGAGGCTCACCGGAATGTCCGAGTGGGCTCCCCGTTCCATGGTCGAGCGCATGGCTCGGGGACTCCACGAGGGGCAAACTGTAGACGACCTCGCTAAGTCCGAGAGGTCTCGTGGGTTATTGCGCCCAGCTGCGGGAGGCGCCCTCGCTGGAGGTATCGGAGGAGGTGTCCTGGCTCGTGGTCTCGGCGGGAAGGCTACTACGGCCCCCTTCAAAGAGATGCTGGAACAGGGGCTGTTGAAGAACCGAAGTCTCAAAGGTCTCAAGAACCTTCCGCTCTCAGTGAAACTCCTCCCACTGCTCGGTGCCGGGGCTGGGTTACTGACTGGGAGCGCTCTCTGGGGCGCCAAAGGAGACCAACGAGAGCGCCAGGCACGCCAGGTATCGCGGGGGCTGCTTGCTGAGCGCGTTTTACAGAGAAATGCACTAAAAGAGGCCCTGAAAAGCGAGCAGCCGTACAACCGGCCCCTCCTCCAGGGAGTACCTCTCACGAGCGCCTCGGCACAGACTCCCTACGCGGTGACACTGAGTAACACGGGGATGTAGGATAAATGCGTACACTCGAGAAACTAGCGTTGGGCGGCCATGACGAGCTGTACGAGCGCCTGCTGCAGCGAGAGAAAGAGTTGGCTCAAGCTCGAGGCATCTCGGACTTCACTCCTGGCATGCGGATGTCAGGAAGTACCCCCGGACCCCACCCTGCGATGGAGAAAGAAGTCATCAAGGGTACGGGTCCGAGTACGGCGCAGAAGGTCAAGCACCACACGGTAGGCAAGGTTCGTCGTCTTTGGTCCCAACCAGGCAAGTATCGCTGGCTGCGACGTGCGGGCCTTCTTGGAGGCGCTGTGGGTGCAGGACTCCTAGGGAAAGCGTGGATCGATTCTGCGAAGAACGACAAGGCGCTGAAAGAGCAAGCAGCTCAGCTCGAAGCGTACAAGTTTGGAGCAAACTTCGACTATACCCCAAACGCACCCGTGACGCCGAAACCCGCCAAGTTTCCGAAGATGCCCGCCCCCATGAGCACCAGCGGGGGGATGCCTGACGTGCCCAAGCCTCCGAAGAACAGCGCCAAGACTCAAGCGTATACGGGAGAATCTGCCGAGATGAAAGTCGCTACCCTTCTGCATAAAGTCGCGTTTCTCGAGAGTGGTGCGATGCCCTGGGTCGCCGGTGCCGCGGGGGGCCTCGGTGGGTATTACGCAGGTAAGAAAGTCATCGACCCTATCCTAGATATTGGCCAAGAGAGTCTGCGGCGTAAGATCCACATCACTGAGAAGATCATTGAGGGTCTTGAGAAGGGCAAGAAAGTGGCCCCGTTCGCCGGAGCAACCGTGGGTGCGATCCTTCTCGCTGCTATCGCCGCCAAGAAGGCGAAGCAGAAGGAGCGTGAAACCATGGAGCGTGTTGAGGCCATGGGCGGCCCTGAGCGTGAAGGCTTCAGTCCCCATGACCGACGTTACGTCAATGATCCGTATGCGGGCTTCTATTATGGGTGAACCCACCATCTACCGTCGACCGACGGTTAACCTTCCTGCGAAGCCTCCCAAGAAGAGAGACCTCGAAAAGTGGCGCCGTCACCGTGCGCGCAAGGGCAAGCCTGTCACAGATCCCCTCCCCCGCAAGAATTGAAAAGCCTCACATTACCTGGTAAAAGAAGCTGATGCCCTGACCTACAGGACGCTGCTCGTAGGTCATCGCAGCTGTCAGTGGGTTCGTGTTAGCGGGTCGCTGACGTCCAGGTCGAATACCCAAATGCCGGTCGGGCATGCTACTGTAAGGCCGGATAAGGGGAGGTCCTGGTTAGAGCGGACAGCCCGGAAAGACGGGCATTGATGCGGGGTAGACGAGTGGTTTCAGTCGCGGGACTCATAATCCCGTCACGCCGGTTCGAATCCGGTCCCCGCTATCACGTCTCCGAGGTATTGGAGTGGAGGCATGGATGAAACTCCAGATTCCTAGGTCCTCTGGAGGAGTAAGGTAGGAGGCGTACTCTTTGAAAAATTGGTCTTTCCTAGTAGCTCCTTGTAGGGCTCCTCAGCAACCAAGGAAACGGGAAGCGCCTTGGTGATGGAAGTTGTGAGTCCGTAAACTCGGACCGACTCCCGCTGCCTCGAGGAGCTACTAGGAAAGACCAATAAACCCGCGCTCGAGTCCGGACCTTGAGGGAGTCGGGGGGCTCATAACCCTCGGATAACCTTCTCGGACTGATGGCAAGAGCACGCACCCCTGGTAGGGACCAACAGATTGGAGGACACCATGGCAACTTAGATCCTTCTCATGGGGCCGACACGGTTTCGACGTGTGCGATGGAAGTGTACTGTGCGTGTTCCGCCTTGTGTGTTCGGCGGGTTAAAAAGGACACTCAACTCGAACTGCCGACAACGTAGTTCCCTTCCCGACCCCCATGGCGAGTCCGCTCGCCGTGGCCGCTTAAACGGCGCGGGCGTGCCCTGAGTGAGGAGCTCGAGTAACCCAGGGGGCGTAATTACACGGGCAAACCCAGGCTGAGTTCTGCGCGATGACGCCGGGTAAACGAAAGCGCAGTAAGACCGTGATGACTCGTCTCTCGGAAGTCACCGTCTGAAACGAAAAGGGAGACCACACACGTGAAGATCAGTACATGACCCGTAGGCGGACCCGGGTTCGACTCCCGGCGGCTCCACCACACAGTTGGCAGCTGTGAAAAAGCGATGGGCTTCTTTGTCGCTATACAAAATAAGGTACAATACCGGGACAAGTTGCGTTGAGTCCGAGAAGCAAAAGACGCATGCGCCTGGGGAGGGCGCAGGCTATAAGTACTCCCCCTTTGTTAACGTAGTCAGGAGAAGGTCCGGATGGTCGATGTCTTCGGTCTGGTTACTTCACGAAGTCCCGGGCAGCCTTCTCCTTATTTTGGCCCCGTCGTCTAATGGTTTAGGACATCGGCCTTTCACGCCGAAGATTGCGGGTTCGAGCCCCGCCGGGGTCACTATCGGTGCGCGAGACTAGACCAAGTACCTGCACGGTAGGGTCTGACGGGCATGTGGTACTCATGTTCAGACCACAGGTGGGCGCGCAATAGTCTGTAATAAGGTGTAATGGGAGCCTTGCTTCCTACAGAGTGCTCTTTGAAAAACAAGTCTCAAAGGAGGTACAAGTCCGTACTTTCCCCTATCGGACGCTTTCGCGTCTCAGAACTACGAAGGAGGTACGGATCATGACCGACAAGAAGAAAATCGCCTTGGCTGAGCTGCTCCTGCGTCGTAAGGAGCTCAACGCCCTCTTCAGCGGACGCTTGGGAGCGCAGGAGGCGGGTATCACCCGTGACAGCGTCCAGCGGCGCAAGGTCAACGACGAGATCGACCAGGTGGTCGGTCACGTCAGCCTGGTGGACAAGGGCCTCCTGGAGAAGGAGACCAACTACTACGCGCACCAGCGGCGCCTCGCGGACAGCGTCGTGCAGCAGGCCAACTGGGTCACGGACGTCGAGGTCACCCACGACCTGATGTCGGACGAGGAGGTCGCGTCCACGGGACCCGCCACCGTCAAGCTGGCCGAGCTGCTCGTCCGGCGCAAGGAGCTCGAGGATCGCATCCGCCGCGCCCCGGCCCCCCACAACTTCCGCGTCTCGGCGGAGGAGCTCTTCCAGGAGATCTCCGAGCGCGTCCCCATCGCCGACGGTCTGGGGGACCTGGTGACCAAGGTCAAGCGCAAGGCTCCCTCGGAGCTCAAGCCCTTCCAGGTCGTCGACACGCTGCAGCGCAAGCTGCGGGAGGTGGACGCGTGCATCCAGAAGACCAACTGGGACACCCAGGTCGAGGTGTCCAAGACGGTTCTCGACAACTTCTCGGTGTAGAACGCTCCTAGAGCGTACTACATAGGACAGGCGTAGCGCAGAGCAAGGGTTTGCACGGCACCCTAAGCCGTAGGTGTCGCCGGTGACATCGTTGCGGATCGATATCATCATTTGAAAAAAGATGAAGTACAGCCCATGTGGATTGGCCTTTTAAGCCTCACCCCACACGGTACGCGCCCTCACACGGCGTGTCTCATGGACCAGGAACTCCGACTGTGTGAACAGCCGAACTCCGAACGTCCGACTGTACCGACTGCACGAACAACCGAAACGCCGCGATCTAGCTTTCAGTGGAAGTTATGAAGCTGGAAGAAGCGCGGCTGCGATTACCCGATATCCGACTATCCAAGCTCTGGGGCGCCTGTCCCCTTTTTTTCTTGGGGCATAGATCAACTGGTAGATCATCGGCTTTTGGTGCCGAGTGTTGGGGGTTCGAGTCCCTCTGCCCCATCCAGGAGGAACCATGGCGTACATCATAGGGGAACCTATCATCAACATCATCCCGAGCTCGGGACGACAGTGCCGCATCTCTGTCAGGTTCCCCGTGAGGGAGACGCACACAGATCAAGTACACTACCGGGGTATAACCATATCCCTCGATCCTGAGAAGCTTTGGATGCTCCGAAGGGACCAAGATGCGCCTACCGTCGTTCCGGACTTCATGGTTACTCCGCTAGAGAAGGATCAGGATGGAACCTACGCAGAGAACCTCCTCAAGGTTGCAGAGATCCAGGAAGAGGTTGCCAAGATGGCTAAGGACGAAGGTATCGACTTGGAAGCAGCTGAAAAACTTCAGGAATGGCTACAAGACGCTACGCGTCGAGCATCGTCCCTTCTCTTCGGCACCTAATCGCAGTATCATTCTCTTGAGCAGTGAGATGGAAATCCCCGGATGTTCCCCCCACATCCCCACTCCGTCTCACTGCTCTTTTTTACGGGGTGTGGCGCAGTCTGGTAGCGCGCCAGCTTTGGGAGCTGGATGCCGTAGGTTCGAATCCTATCGCCCCGACAGCGTTTCTGGCGGGAGGTTGGCTTAGAGGCAGCCATCCTTTAAAGAGTGGCCCGCCATCTTCGCAGAGGCACGTAGGCCCGGCAGCTAGTTGGCGGCTTGTTACTAGCCGAATAAAAACTGGACCTGAGGCTGCAAGTGTACTCCCTCTCTGGATCCGAATAGATTGAGCCCTTGAGCAAGGTAAACGTCTGAGGTCCAGGGGGCGTGTTCCAGCCGTGCTACAGCTGGTGTTCTGCGCGGTGTTTTCGGCGGTAGGCGACGCGTAGAACAGCGGGAGATAGCCGCCGGGTAGAAGACAGGTCTTTGGCGTAGTAGCACACCTTCGGAAACGCCCCTATAACTCAATAGGTTACACGCGCACATCCTTAAAAGTGCGTCTAGAGACACAAGAGAAAGGTCTAGAAATGAAAACGTATGAGGCAACTCCCAGCAGTCGTCCAGCACCTGACCAAAATTTTAACAGTGACCTCGCCACCTACGCGGGTACGCGGGGAGCTCCGTCACTCCCGCAAAAACGTACGTACGCCAAGATCGTAAACGTAACGCGTTACCGTGCAAACTTCATGGACGAAATTATTAAGTTTATACGTGAGACTAACAGGGCTGACGGGATGATCCTGGCAGGACTCAATATCCTGACACACAAAGACCTCATCAACGCGTTAGAACACGGAAACTGCGCAGTAGTTGTGGATAAGTTCCGCCCTACACTACGCGTTGCCCGGGCGTACAACAATCTCGTCTGTTACGTGAGACGTAACCAGTTACCGGGTAACTGTTTTGCACACCTGAGTCGTCGTGACGGACAAAACGACTACGGAATGATAGACGCCGTACGTCTTGTAGGAGATTTTCGAGGGAGCCGTGCTCCGCTTAGAGAAAATGAGACGAGTCCACTAATGCACCTCAAACACGCGGTGCGGCTATTGCCGGGTAAAGGTGGAAAGTACATCCCTACGGCGGCTATACGAGGTACTGCTAACTGGACACGTAACGCAGAGAACTCGATAGAAGAGATCGAGATTGTCGAAGACCCTCATTACGCGCTACACACTTACGAGTACCTTGCTTACGTTTTTTCCATCAGCGAAGGGCTTTGGCATTGGTCCAGAGGGATCACACCCACTTACCACTGGGAAGAGAGGAAGGTGAAGTACAAAAATCCTGGAAAGTGCATGGTGTGTGGGTCCTCGATTCTCGCACCATGGTGGCACATCCAGAAGCATACGCAGGAAAAGGTCTTAGCGTGTGGCAACTGTCATGAGATAATCCCCTCGTACCTCGAGCACAACATTCCGAATCTGTAACACATAGCCCCTATAACTCAATGGCAGAGTAGCTGGCTTTCAATCCACGCCGTTCCAGGTTCGAGTCCTGGTGGGGGCGCAGTTGACATCCTCTGCAACCATGAATAGGATAAGCACATGAGATTCACCTGAATACAAAACCGCTAGAGGCCCCCCTTCACGTCTTTCTCTGTTCCCGTGGAGACAACACCAACAAGGAGAAAGACGATGAACGAACGAATAATCCACCTTCGGGTCAAAATCAAAAACCTCGCAGACGAAGCACGCACCATCCGGGAAGAAGCCCGGAAGGTAAACGGGATGGCCAAGTGGCGTCTCAATCACCATCGCACTACTACTGTGCGCTGGGCCGCAAGAGACAACCTACTTGCCTACGGGCTTCTGCGTAGAGTCCCGTACGAGGCCATCGAGAGACACACCGAGTGTCCCCCCAACTTCAAGGAGATCGCCAAGATCGCCAAGAGGTTCGACGGTGAGGAGCTGTACATCCAGTCCTGGATCGACAGCGCCAAGGACTACATTAGGGGAGTGTCCGAGAAGGATTTGAAGGTCGCCTCCTAAGGCTTTACTATGTAAACTTGGATGTTGCGCGGGTGCTGCCGTAACCAAAAACAACTGTTTAGGACTCTCCATTGGCAGCACTCGCGCGTTGGCTCGCTAGCTCAGCGGTAGAGCAGGTGGCTGTTAACCACCAGGTCGTTGGTTCGATCCCAACGCGGGCCTCGAAAGGAAAACGACATGAGAATCATTTCGAAGTTTCGTGATTACTACGACTCAGTTCAAGCACACGGTGTCGATCTGTCTCTCGTGTATCTCCGTAAGGTTACACGCTACGGCGTCAACGAGGGAGACACCCTTCGAAAAATCTACACCGACTTAACCGCCCAGGGAGAACTCCACGGGGAAGTTGACGTCGAGACTCCCGGGATGGACCTCTTCTGGGAACCTCAGGAAAACTGTTGGCGTGCTGAACTCGAAGGAAGAGAAGACTCTTTCCATTTTTCGGTCAATATCCTCGTGGTGGGAGTGTGTGGCAAGATCCGCCCCTGCCTGCGGTTCCGATACGGGAATAAAGCACGGTACAGCTGTTCATTAGACGACTTCGACGCCACTGTGGATTTCGCGTACAACGTCCAACAAGCTGACAAAATCGTAGACAAGTTCCCTAAGCGCCTCAGGACACTGTATTACGCTAAACTTTCCAAGAAGGAACAGCGGAAACGTAAACACAGAAAAGACGGTGACATCTACGAACTGCATCGAGAAGAGTTCGAGGCATTCTTCAACAAGCGACTGCCTAGAGACGACTCACGGCTCTTCCAACACTTCAAGTCTCCCATCATAACATTGAGAAGGATGGACGGTCCCTACGGTCGTGGATGTCTGGCCCTCCACGTCAACGATGCGTTACGTAAAGTCGGTTACATGAAAGTTGCAGATCCTTACGAGGTCTACCAGGAGATCTCCCAATATATCGGGGGGGTCCTGGGTGTCGGTGAGCCTGACACCCTGGAAATCTCCGACGAGGACATGCGCGACGAGAAGGGCTTCTTCGATATGAGCTTCAAAACCGACCCTGGCACCAAGAAGCCGATTAAACGAGGTAAGAAAAAGAAGCGATGAAACTCTGGGTAGACGACGTACGTCCCGCTCCCGACGGTTGGATCTGGGCCAAAAGTTACAAATCTGCGATGAAGCTCCTCGAGCAGAACGACTGGGACTTTGATGTTATCAGTCTTGATCACGATCTTGGAGGAACCAAGACTGGGTACGACATCCTCTATCGCATCGAACGGCGTGCGCACGAGTACGTCAACTATGCGCCTTTTATAGGGGTACACACCGCCAATCCTGTGGCGCGAGATCGTATGATTCCGGTAGCTAACAACATCAATACGAAACGTCTGAAGGGGAGAAAACACAGATGAGAACCAAATGTCGAATTCCTACACTCTACTTCGTAACCTCCGGTGCGGGGCAGTCCAGTGCTGAGACGGGCTCTGACCACTACGAGACTTCCGCATATGATATGGCCCTCCTGGATGGCGGCATCGAAAACTTCAACGTGATGACGTACACCAGCGTTCTTCCGCCGGAAGCCAAGGAGATCAAGCTCGAGCAAGCTAAGAAGCTCGGGTTGGTCCACCATGGTGCAGTGCTCGAAACTATCAAAGCTCAGATGGAGGGTGTCGAGGGGGAGCACCTCTGTGCCGGTATCGGTACGTGCCAAGTTTACGTCGTGGACGATGACGGTAATCGCGAGCACCTCGGGGGTTTCGCCGCCGAGTACGAAGGTCACGGTTCGAAAGAGAAAGCTAAGGCCATTCTCAAGAAGGACCTCGAAGGTATCGTCGAAAGACGGTACAAGGGAGACCCGAGGACTTTCGATATCGTTGATGTGACCTACTACACTCGGGACATTATCGTTGACGCTGCGTACGGCCTGGTCTACGTCGCGCTTTGCTTCGTCGAGTACGAGTACCCAGAAGTCTAGATCCCACACTAGTGTCTACTACATCTCGAGACAGAGAACGTTACGTTCTCATAGTGGCTAATTATGTCACTAGCAGTCGGCAAGAACCCACCCCAGGTTCAAGCCAGCGTATCTCTTAAGCCTACGGACGAGTGGACGAATGTAGGCTTAGTCAATACCCTGGCAAGAACCACGGGTGGGATACTTCCCATCACAGTAGTGTGAGAGTGCTTGAGAGATGGTTTCCGGTGACTGACCCTCCCTAGAAGGCTGAGGCCAAGAGTAGAAGGCCCAGTCTTGGTGGGCCCGTGGGAGGAGCGAACAGCATTATCAGACAAGGGACGGAACCGGTGACGCCTCGGAAAGACGAGGACTTTTACAAACCCACAGGAGTGACCTCATGGCCAAGTCTAAAGGACCAGGACGCAGTGAAGCTATGCTCAAAAAATGCCACGAGTGCTGCGGACAGTACGAAGATGGCAAGGTTGATTGTGAGGTTCCTAGCTGCTCTCTCTACCGCTGGATGCCGTACCGTAAATTAGAGCCTGACTTCGACTGGTCGAGGTATAATCCGCGTGCCAAAGGCGCGGTTCTCAAGGAGGACACCAAACGAGAAATTTCGGAAGAGCAACGAGCAGCCATGGCGGAGCGTCTAAAGAAAGCCCGTGCAGCAAGGGGAGGTGACGGCGATGCCGATGTTCAAAGTTAAAGTATCACGCACGGCGGTGGAAGTAGCTGAAGTCTACGTGTACGCAGACACCAAGGATTCAGCTAGAGACAACGTAGCTCCTGACATAACAGACATAGTAGAGGCGTACTCGGGTTGGGACCTAGACGACTTCGCGAGCGACCACCCCGACATTGACAGCGTAACTGAAGTAGAGAAGCTGCCTCGACTCTGGACGATCCCAGAGGAGCTGGATTTCCGGACTCCAGAGACTCAGGAAGAAGACCTTGGGCCTCCGATACCAGACGACCCGCGCCAGACCAAGCTGGACTTTACGAGGTAAATCTCAAAACAAAGGAGCTCGAAGATGAAAATTCAAATCGCCTCGGACTTCCATCTGGAGCTCCACTCGAAGACGAAGATCGAAGTCCATCCTGACGCTGAAGTGCTGGTTTTGGCGGGCGACATCCACAAGAAGCCTGCCAGTCTGCGTAAAGTCTTTCGTAGGATCCTCAAGCAGAAGCACATTCCCATCGTCTACGTCTTGGGAAACCACGAGTACTACGGCAGGTACTTCCCGGACGCACTGGACGAATACCGAAAAGTCGTCGCCGAGTTCCCTGCGGTCTACCTCCTAGAAAAGGACATGCAAACAATCTCGCGTGTTCAGTTTCTAGGTACGACTCTCTGGTCGGACATCAGCAACCCTCTTGATGCCTTGGCTGTTCAGACGGCCATTACGGACTTCAAAATCGATTCGAAGGAGAGAGCACCCGCCATAAAGGTTCGCGGGGATTATGGACCGATGACTCCCTTCGTCTGGACGCGAGAGCATATGCGTTGTCGTGAGTGGCTCGAGGAGGCACTGGCTACACGAAACAAGCGCCGACCCACGGTCGTAGTGACCCACTGCGCCCCTCTTAAACAGCTACACCCTCCGAAGTTCTTGAAGACGCTCACGCGTGCAGCCTTCGAATCCGATCTCTCCAGGATCATAGACCGGTACGAGCCTGAGCTGTGGGTCTACGGGCATGACCACGGTCCTCGCGTGGACGTTACGTACTTCGAAACGCGTTTCGTCTGTAACCAGCACGGCTACTACTTCCAGAGAAACAAGACATATTCTCCTTGGATTGTAGAGGTCTCTTGAACTATACTTGTGAGGAACTTTGAAGGAGGTTCCCCCATGCATCCCGCATTTGTTCAAGGTTACCGCGAAGTGATGACCAAGTTGGCTGAGATCACGGAAGAAGATATCGCCGCAGCCCTCACGGGGAATAAGCGGCGTGAAATTACTCCTGAGGAGATCCAGGCGTTTTCCAAGATGAAGGGCCAAGAAGGCTACGAACGTCACCGTGATGCTCCCACCACGGGAGGCATCGTCGGGGGTGGCCTCGGAGGACTCTTGGGAGGCGGCCTCGGATACGGACTCGGAGGAGGAAAGGGTGCGCTCATCGGAGGCGGCCTGGGTCTCCTCGGGGGCGGTGGGCTTGGTGCCTTGAGCGGTTTATCGCGCCGTAGCGGTGCTGAGCGTCACGGAAAGCGTTGGGGGACAACCCTCGGTGAGATTGCTCAGGAAGGTCGCGTTCCGCGTCATATGCCTTACGGCACGCATGAGGGGCTCGTACCGCATGCTCGCGGTATCCAAGAGCAGACGGCGCAGCCGCTCACACCCCAAGAGTACGGAGACATTCGTGAAGGGCTCATGAAGGAGCTCATGACGGAGCGTGGACTCGAAGGTGCTCTCTCAGGAGCCGCTTTGGGTGGTCTCGGGGGTGGTGAGGATGAGGACACTAGCTCACGTCTCCAATCCCAGATTGCTGGAGCTGCTCTCGGTGGAGGCGAAGGTACCCTCGAAGGGATGCGGGAAGCGCGCGAACGTGCAAACACCCTCTCCGATCTTTACGAACGCGGATACGGACACCTCGCCGGTCGGCTGTACGAAAACCAATAGCAATCTCTACTAGCACCCCCAAACCGCTGAGTGGGGTAGAGGACGTTACGTCCTTGTTCGCCGGGATAATTTAGCGCCACAGTAGCGTACGTTCGGAGTCCGACATCCAAGGACCTCCGGCTGCCCCTGTAGGCGCCATGCATCTCTAGTACCTGACACGGAGATATTAACCCGGTAAGCTGATGAATGGCGCCTACAGGAGGCTGCCAGGAGCGCCTTGGATGTCGAATCCAAAGGTGCTACTCTAGTAGTAGGGAGGCCGACATGGTTCACTGCACAGACGCATACGACCCTCCCCGTTACAGAATCTGCTGTAGCGGGAAGTGGGTGTCTCCAGACTTCGATAAAGACGACTCTCCCTTAGACGAAGTCTACGTCTCTACGGATGGCACCAAGTACACCCCTGAGGTGCAGTACTCCAACTGCCCAAAGTGCTTGGCTGCTATCCGAGAGTCCGAGGCACGACTCGAACCTGACCCCGAAGACTGAAGTCGCATTTTTTTGGCTTTCGGCCTATACTTTAGCTGAAATTCACTAGAAGGAGGCGCACTCCCATGGCCGATCCAAGCACCCGACAAACTGAATATCTTAGGCTCAAGTACCCGAACACGGGCCTGATACCTGATGACAAGCAGATCATCCAGCAGATGAATGATCTTGAAAAGTGGCTGGCCTATTCGGTCAATATCGGTACTGTTTTGGTGGATGCAGGGGATTTAAACACTTATCTGACGTGGAATGGTTCTCAGCTTACAGTCAACGGTAACATCCGTCTGTATGTCTCTGCTACCGGGGGAGTCATCACCCTTGGCCCCACGAGCCTCGCGGTATCGCCTTCACAACTTGCGTATGTTGATGTCGGTTCAGCATCGCCTAACCCTTGGTGGAGAGGTACAGGTATGTGGGCCGCGAACGGAATATTCACCGCAGACATGTCTACTTATGAACCCAACGAGAGACGCATCCCGCTATTAGTTTACGACGGGTCCATGCCTGGAGAGATCGCGTTCCTCCTCAGGACGACATCGCGTACCATTTCGTTCCCGTAAGGAGTGCTGAGTCATGGCTGATCCTGATATCAGAGTAACTTCGAATCTCCACTTATCGTATCCTGCGAAGGATCTCGATCCGTGGGATGACAAGTACATCGAGCAGATGGACCGACTTGACGTGACCATCCTTTTCGCCATGCAGTCGGCACGATTGGCGTTCGTTGGGCGCAAGATAGAGTGGGACACTGCGTCGACCACGCTCACCATCAATGGGTTCACAATGCTGTGTCCCATCTTTGGCGGTGTCTTTACATGGGGTGACGGGGCCACTCCTCTTGTAGTTCCAGCCGACAACTACGTGTTGATGAACGTCCCTGAGGATATCCCTTGGGACAGTACGTACGCTATAGGTGCTGCTGAGTTGTTTGTGACGCCTACCGCCCCTGCCGCTTACGTTAGAGGGCAAGTAGTATTCGGTCTTCACATCGCAGGCGCATTCGTCATGGGCATTCAAGACCATTTCGCATACCCGTCTACGCTTTAAAGGAGTGAAAGATGGCTGACCCGAACTACAGATACACTTCCAACTTGAACATTCGGTATCCCGCTGCAGATCTCGATCCGTGGGACGAGCAATACGAAGGTCAGATGTCGGATCTCGATATCGAGATCATGATGACGCAGCAGCGTATCGGCATCATTTTGGGGCCTCAAACCTACGGGGACATGTCTTGGGATAGCCCTACATCGACCTTGACGCTATTGGATGTCGTGTACCTGCTCGTTCCGCGGTGGGGATTCGCGTCCATCCGGTTAATGGGAGGCCCCTTCGCTATTCCTTCAGGCCAGGCGCTATACGTATCAGGACCTGCGGGTGTCAAGTGGAATACTCCTGGGATAGTGGGGAGTACCGGCATAGGAGCTGGGCCGTTCGGAGTTGCAGACATCCCTGTTTTTTTGAACAGCGGAGGCACCGGAATTTTCTTGTTGGAGCAGGCCACGGCAGCCAAGTAACGGAGTAAGTCATGGGATTCGGATCAGGCGCATTTGGCTCGGGAGCTTTCGGAGGCTTCGCGGTAGGCTCAGGAATCCTCGGGCTACTGCCTAATCCTCTTACGCTTCCTGAGACCGAATTCAAACTCGGAGTAGACTTCTCGAGTGAGTTCGACATGGGTAAGCCTGATGTCGACAAATCGGCAGTTCTCGAGGAGTTAGTATCAGACGTGGACTACCACGCCATGTACTCTATTGAACACTCGTTCGATCCTTCGGTGGGCTTGGGGTACATGTTGGACGATCAGTACGGGCTCTACGCCGCGTATCCCGTATATGAACCCGCATACTCTTTCGAGTACGGTCCGGGCCTCTGGGGGTACTTGGTCGCACTCTACATTGAGTGCACTGAAGGGTCCTGCATCATGCTCAATAACCAGATGCAACTCGGACCTTCAGTGAGGTCTACCCAGTACGTCCCATACCCCATGGAAAAGGGAGATTTCCTTTTTTGGGCTGACCCCAACCCTCCCCTCATGGGGACGGATGAAGCAGGAGTCGCTAACTCTGCCATGGGCCTCTTGGGGATTCAGGCTACCACTACAACGGGAGTTCGCCTCTCTGTGACGAGCTTCTACAGATTCGTGGAGTACGTCTAATGGCATCTGCACCCACATCCAACCAGGCGTTTCCTGCTTCAGCACTCGTAGCCCAGTATGACAACCGGTCTGGGCACATCAAAACTGAAGGCGCGCTCACTTTCCCTCTCCAAGAAAATGACGCTGCGGATAAGAAGCCCGTAATCCACTTCGACTTCGATGAGGATTTTAAATCTCGTCTTGTAGCGACTCTTGATCTGGGGCCTACAAACGACGCTAAAGACTTTTCAGACTTCCCAGATTACCTGAAGTCGATCCCTATCTACATCGATCCGGGTTGGCTCTACGCTATCCAGTTTCCGGTAGAGAATAGACTGGCAATGCAGCCTAAGTTTGGAGGGCAGCTGTTGCTCACGAGCCTGATCGTTCGCTGTGATGTTGGAGCAGTGGGAGTCTACTACGGTGCGTTTGATCCCTACAACGAGACCATTGCGGAAGATCCTGTGGCGACTCGCCCCTTCATCCTCCAGGCAGGGGGAGTCTTCGCACAGTCCTTTAAGGGCGGCCATCCTTTCTCTATCCAGCTCGACAGAGACGACCTCTCTGTTCCTGACAGAGCTAGAGACCGCGTGACCGTTCAGGGCCTCCCTTCCCTCGCATTCCAGACATACGAAGATCTGAACAGGGTTCGAATCGTCGCTACTGTTGACGTGCCTAACACCCGCTAATCCTAATTCTTTTTTGGTAAAAGTCGTCGTATGCTTAAGTCAGGAGGTTTTCTGACATGGCAGAATCACGCGCGGCAAGGATTACCGGGACGTGGGGCGGCATCCTCTCGGGGGTAGCAGCTCTCATCACTGCTGTGGGATTCAATGTTTTTGATACCGCAGGTGAAAAGGCCCAGAAAGCTGACGACAAGAGCGAGATGGTTCTTGATCTGATTCGAGACCAGTTCAAGAGCGCTGAGAAGGATCGTGAGCGTCTCGCCCGGGAACTCGAGTACCAACGTTCAATCAACGCCAAGCTGTTCAGCATGGTGACTGAGCTCCGCGTCGAGCTCAGCATGGTAGACAGCGCTGTCGAAGAAGAATCCGGGCCTGAGCCTGCTGTTTATGGGGGAGGCATTGGTGGAGGCGGTTCGGGTGCTCCTATGGGTTATGGGTCCGGAGGGCACAAGATGTCCAAGTCTCTCCGAATCGACGACCCTCTCTCCGCAGCTATCGAAGAGCTCCCCGAAGAGGACCAGTTTGATCTTCCCGAGCCTCCTCCGGTAGAACCAATGGTGCAGCAGAATGCTGACAGCTTACCTGCCAATCTTGAAGACTTGATCTCCAAAAAATAGCCAGGGTGGCGGAACTAGGTAGACGCACGGGACTTAAAATCCTGTGGAGGTAACTCCGTACGGGTTCGATTCCCGTCCCTGGTACAAAGTGTGGGTTTGAGTCGGAGCGCTCAAAGAGAAAGATACTTTCTCGAATCGCGTGTATTCTGTGCACGCATATTCGCTCTGTCCGCTATCACTGGATGCACACTACGAAGCAACCATGTGATGTTCATCGCGCCAACTCTGAAGAGTTGTCACGATTCACCCCTGGATCACCATGGTTGCAGAATGGACATCGTTAGCATCCAGTGAAGTACAATAGCGGACGTTACGAAAACAGCGACACACCGAGCCGCTAGCTCAGCTAGGTAGAGCAACGGACTTTTAATCCGTAGGTCTCGGGTTCGATTCCCGGGCGGCTCACAAGGAGGACAGTATGAACGTCAACATCCAAGAAGTGCGGATGCTCCTGGGCATCTGCGTCCGCGGTATCCGGGATCTTCGGGATTCCGAGACCGCGGATATTCAAGACAGTGAGCGTATGGAACTCTCCGAGATAGCTGACAAGCTCTCGGACCTGCACTGGGACCTGCACCCCTGGGCACCAGATGTCGATTATCTCGACGACGAGGATTGAACCGATGGCTAATAACTACTGTCAGTACAGCATCGCCGTTTCTATACACAACCGAGCTGAGCGTGCTTGGCTTCTCTCCCACACGTCAATCGATCCCGAGGAGCTAGAAGAGAAAGAGCTCGAGAAATTCTGCGCACTTTTTGAGTTGGCCAAGCCAGACGTTCTAGACTGGGGCTGGCCTCCTGGGACCGTGGATATCGACGAACATGCGGACGAGGCGTACTTCTACGAAGAGGAAGGGACTAATCTCGATATAGTAGCCTCGTTCATCTCTACGTTCTTGCATGAGCACAATCGAAAAGACGTAGTACTCCTTCAATGGGCTGACTCTTGTAGCAAACCTCGAACGGACGAATTCGGTGGCGGAGCTATCGCAATAAGCGCGGATGGTTACGAGATAGAGAGTACTTCTTTCTTGGCGCAACTCGTCAAGGAGCGGTTACTCAACCGCCAAGCTTAAAACTCCTTTTTACGTGGTAAAAGTAATCAATCTGTCCCCTATGTGGGTTGCTAACTACGAGGGAGGTACTATCCGATGCGCATTCTGCACACCAAAACGACCGCGTTAACAAAGGCGCTGGCCAAGAAGTACGCCACCATGGAGCCCGTCCCTCGAGAGCGTCCGCTGAGCCAGAAGCGCATCCGAGAACTCTGTGCCGACGTCAAGACCAAGAAGACCATCGTCTTTCAGTGGGCGGCGGCTCAAGTGGGCAACGACGTCTACCGCGTGAACGGACAGCACACGAGTTACCTCTTCCACACCAACCCGAAGCTCGTCAACTCGGGCCTGCGTGTCAACGTGACGGTCTACGAGTGCAAGGACATGGAGGAGGTCGCCGAGCTCTACTCCAAGTTCGATTCTGGAGTGAGCTCCCGAAACGCCGGTGACGTCAACCGCGTCTACGCGGGGACGCTCGAGTCCCTCATGGACATGCCCACGTGGCTCGTCAATCTCTGTACGACGGCGCTCGCTTACGCCAAGTGGGGTGAGCAGTACATGGCCAAACGCAGGGAGGATCGAGCGCAGCTCCTGACCAAGAATGAGGACTTCATCCTCTTCGTACAAGAGCTCTCCAAGACGTCGGGTTCCGGGGGGTTCAAGTTCATGAAGAAGGGAGCCGTAGTAGCCGCCATCTTCGAGACCTACAAGATCAGCGAAGACTTCAGCCGACGGTTCTGGACCGCTGTCCGAGACGCTACGGGAATCTCTCCGGACCTTCCCGACCGCCAGCTGAACAACTTCCTCCTCACCGCCACGCTCAACTCCGGCGCCAACATCCTCACCAACAAGTCAGCAGCTACGCGGAGAGAGATCTTCGCGAAGTGCATCATTGCGTGGAACGCCTACCGTAAAGAAGAAGTCACGCGGCTTCGCTATTCGCCCAGCAAGCCGCTTCCGACACCAATTTGAGAGGGGCGAAAGCTAGTGCACATGCTAGCGCCCTGGCACGAACGGGGGCATGTCGGGAATCTCTCGCCCGGCCTCTGCTCCCTGACGAGCAAACGAGGGCCATAGACAGTAACTGTCTAACATCGGTTTTCCATTAAGTGGCACGAGGCTACGAGTAACCATGCAGAGCTCATGATCTAGAAAATGCGTTTTTCGTTAGATCACCTCGAGGCGTGGTTACTTCGTCTGCTCGGACATCGTTGTCCTTCGCGGCCCCGCCCCACGGGACTAGACTCGCTAGTCTCGTAACCGCGGCTCGAGGTGATCCAACGAAAATGCCGCTTTTCTAGATCATGAGCTCTGCAGGTCACTCCCAGAGCCTAGTAGCATGTGCTCCCTCTCCCTTTTTACTTCAGCAAACTGGATAACGCCGTTACGGCACTCGAGGGTGTTACACCCTTACCGAGGCACGACAGTCAGACGTTTGTACACACTTTCGATATCTACGTCCGGCCTCGCCGAGTTCATTTTATCGACGGTTTCACGACGTACGAATGGACGGAACGTCCAACGTCGAAAAAAGAACTCGGCGATCCTCCGAAGATACCAAAAGTGAGCAAAGCAGTTTGCTTTTCGTAAATTTCGTGGTTAAAGGTGTCTTAGGTTAGGTAAAGGAGGTGTGGAATGTCCAAAAAGACACTGCGAAAGTGCTCGGGCTGTCACACCCTCATTGAGGTGTGTGTCAAGACCCCTGCGAACGCGAGGCGCTACTGCACCGAATGCATGAGCGCCAAGCTGGCAATGGGATGCGCTGTGTGTGGCGCCCACAAGAATCGGTCGAACAAACTCAACTGGTTCCAGGGGAACTACGCGTGCGACGACCACCTCAACTCGACGTACTCACTGCCCACGCCGAAGTTGCGCCGGTGCAGCAGCCTGCAGAACGCAGCCGTATGACCCGGTACCGGGTCTTCAAGCGCGAACGCTGGATCCAAGAAGTACACATCGAGGCCGTCAGCGAAATAGAGGCACTCCTCCTTGTCGCTGACGGTCACGGTGATATTTATGACGATCCGGAGTATGATGAGGATGTTGAGTTCATCGACTGGCAAGTCCAGAAGGAGGAATAGACCAATGCTCCAACGCAAGCTCTCCGACACATGGGCCTGGTACAAGGGTCTCCCCTGGTGGGGCAAAGTGTTAGGAGTGCTTGCGTTGGTTGGCATTGTCCTTTTGGCGGTCCTGGCAGGGATCGCTAAATTTTTGCCTGGACCTCGAGTAGACCGGACCAAGTCTGACAAAGCGCACGACAACGTCGTCGATACCGCGCTAGAAGGGTACGACGACCAGCGCAAGGTTCTTGATGGACTGCTCAAGGCCAAAAAGAAAGAGATGGCGACCAAGTTGAACCAGGCCGGGGACATCGACCAAGATACTCTCAAGGCTCGTGAGAAGATCCTCAAAGCGACAAGCGCTGAGGAACTGCTCAAGATCCAGGAGGAGCTGGGACTATGAGATACCTACTGGCTTTTCTTTTGGTCTTAGCGCCTACGGTGTCGTACGCCGACGACGTGGTTCCTGATGCGAATCCCTACGAGACGCTTCGACGGCTCCCTACCCCTACAATAGAGGAGATCGACGGGGAGACTCGTGTGTGCACTACGGTAAAGGGGTGGCAGAACGTAGCGCTCTTGGCAGCTGATTACCAGGGACTCTTCAAATGGCGGCTGAAGATTCAGGGAGCCCTGGACGCGCATAACGACATCGTCACAGCCTATGAGCTCAAGATCAGCAGCTACGAAGCAACCATCAAACTTCTGCAAGCTGACAACGACTACCGGAAGACTCGAGTGGGCGAGCTCGAAACCTCTCTCCTATCTGGAAGCAAGAGCCACAAGATCGAAAAGGTACTCATGTGGAGTGTTATTCTTGTTGAGACTGTGGCGATAGGGGCGTTGGGCGTCGCCAGCTTTGTACGTGCGGATTAGGAGTACAGTCTCTGCTGATAAGCTGCGGCTTGCAATTCAGGGGTGTTGTCCCGATAAGCGAATCGGCTTCCAGGCTGCTCTTTCTCTTTTTTGGCTAGCAGAGCACCGAGACCCGCCAGTCCGGCAGCCCCCGCCCCTATTCCGATCTGCGCTTTGAGCGGGAGACTCCGAAACTTCGACCAGCCTTTACGTAGAAGTCCTGGGGGAGCCTTGTCGGCCCCCACCCGGCGAGAGTGCGCTGCAGCCTCTGATCCTTGGAACATAGACGGTCTTTCAGGTCTCGCCCCTGGCGGCATCCACGTGGATGTTGCGTCGGTGCCGAGCTTCATCAGCGCGTCCCGATACCCCATTTCGAATGGCGTCTTCATGCCCGTAATTATAGGCCCTCCGCGGGTATAAGAAAATAGTTTCCAAAGCCAAGGAGGTGTGTCTATGACCTGTTGTCCCAAAGTCCGGTATTCTGGCGTCCTCAACCGTACCGGTCGAAGACTGCTAACTGTCTGCTTCGAACCCCTTGACGAATTCCTCGACGAATTCAATAAGGAGACGCCCTTGGAAACGCGCGTCCAAGTACCGGAAGACGACTCCGCTTATTTCGAGCCATTGAACATGGACTCGGATCTCTTCAGATAAGTTTTTTGGAGGGGAGGCTTCGGCCTCCTCTTCTTTGGCCTATAATTAGAGAGTGCCCGAGGATGTCGGTAGGGGTCTGATTTGGCGGTCACTCCTCCTTACCCGGCGTCTCCCGGGCACTTCTAATTTAGCCCTCCTGTGCTGGTACAAGTACTTGTAACCCCTAACTAGAACAGGAGAATCTCCATGGGCAAGAAGCGAAGGAACCGTCGCAAGGAAAAGTGGGACGAGGGAGGGCACTGGACCGGGTGTCTTCACGGGCACTCCTACCAGGCGCCCGCCACTTTCCCCACGTTCGAGTACTGCGACCCGTACTACGGGCTCATCCGCGTCTCGAACAAGGCGCAGCTTCGAGGACTCGTTCGAGACCTCAGCGACCACTGGGACACCACCCACAGTGAAGCAGCCCAGCTCGTGCGCAGCGCCCCGCGCGTCAAGTCCGAGACGGAGACCGGCGGCCTCCCCATCTTCGGGTACATCGACATCGCTCCCGCGGACGCCCCCCTCCTCGAGGATCTCCTCAACTTCGATCTCGACGACTCCTTCATCCACACCTGGGAGTCCGACGAGTGACCCCCATCTTGAGAGGCGTGCACACGTGCGCCTTTCTTTTGGTAGAAGGAGTTGTTAAGCTTTAACTGCAACTTAAGGGAGGTCCTTATGACATCCATAAAGTCCAGGATTCGTGCGCTAAGAAGGAGACGCGAACGTTTGACGCTGTACGGAACCATCGCGGGGGCATTCGTAGGACCTTTGGTCACCGCGGACATCAGTATCGCTCCTTTTTCTGCCATAGCGGCTGGGATTGCGATGTGGTATGCGACGTCACTTAGTTACTGGGAGTACGTGGAGTCTGTGACCCTGCCGAGGAGGAGACGATGACCGCCAAGGGTGCTCTGAAAGAGGAAATAACTAAACGCAGCACGCAACTCGACAAACTGCGTGAAGCTCTCCAGCCCCAACTGGAAGAAGACAGCGAAGATGCCCGGGCCGCCTTGGGACTCCTCTCCAAAGTGGAGCTGTCGTTAGTAGGTGCTGACGCTGCTCTCGAACAAGGACGCTGGGATCACGCGTTCTACCTCTTCGCCCAGGCGTGCTGGAACTTGGGCCGCGCACACGAGGTAGGAACGGTGTCGCCGTGAGCCAAGCCAAGATCACCATCACCTTTGACCCTGACGACCTCGACCCGAACAATCCTCTGGATTTCATCGACCGGGCGCTCGTCGAAGTCGGGAACAAAGAAGACGGAACTCCGGCGGTTTCCTCGGGTCAATTGCTGAACCTTCTCGTGCGTATACTGGCAGTTATGACAGTCCTCTCCAGCGAAGGGCTACAAGATGCCTACGCCTCCTCCTGCCAGTACAGCGGTCTCGTAGCTGAAGCCATGCGGGAAGCGCTCGACAAAGAATTCGACTTCACTATCGTGCTCGAACCCGTCTCCCGAAATATCAACTAAGAAAGGGGACCCTCATGCGCGTCTTGATCGACACGGACATTGATCCTTCGTTAATTCGTATGACGGTGTATTCCGACTCGGAGCATGACCTCGTTGCCGTCACCCTCACGCTGCAGCAAGTCTTGATGAACCTCGCCGGGTTCCAGCACTACAAGAGACGCGACTACGAACTCGTCGGCTTTGAGGGTCAAGAAGCCCCCATCGAGAGGTGGGGCTGGATGGCGTCGTCAAACAGCCCCTCCCGGGCCATCCCTCGACGTGATGAGTTGGCCGCTATAGAACTGCGGCATCAAACTCCTCCTGAGGAGCTGCCTTTACCTAGTAAATGCATTCAGTGCATTCTCGACCAAGAGGAGGAAGGAGATGGCGTCCCAGGACTCTGCATCCACGAAAGTGACCCGCGCCTTAAGCTACCTGGCTGAAAAGTACCCGGGTACTGCGATACTAGAAGCCGTGGCTGGTGATCCGATATCTCTCGGGTTGCGCCTCGCAGGCTCTAACCTAGACTTCGTACACAATGCCCGGAACTACCTGCGAGATGGGGGAACTATCCACGCAGACTCGTACGTGGAGGACGTTCGTATCCGTCTCATGTCTCCTATTCCCACTCGATTTCGGAGTGCCCGAAACTACGTCGCTGCGTTGAGTTCTCGCTACCCTGAAAAGACGATCTGTGTAGACGAACATATCCCTGTCATCAGTAAGCTCATCGATCAGGATATGCGTTTCGTCATCTGTAAAGGCCCGCGGTACCACCCGAAGGTAGATTCTGGATGGGGCAACGGCTACGTGGGTGTTCCCGAGGACCATCCTTGGTTCGAAAAATACTACGATGACGTTGACCCTAACATCCACGGAGGCCTCACTTACAGTGGAGAGGAATGTCCTGCCGTCCACGCTGAAGACTTCAAGCTTGTCCTCCCCGACTATCTCTACTGGCTCGGCTTCGACACCGGCCACTTCTCCGACAATCTAAAACGCTGGCCTAAAGAAGCCGTTTACAAGGAAGCCGAGTACCTTTACATTCAGGCCGCCTGGGCTTGGGCAGGAATTGAGAATCCCATGCACTCCTGAGGTACAAGTAGGTAACACCAACCCAAGGAGGCATTGTCATGATCCTGACGAGGCACGACGAGGATGTGTTGCGCGAAAAGGCACACGAGCTCCGCACTCAGCACGACGACGATCCGGAATATCTCCGAATCGCCGACGAGCTCGACAAGGCTGCCGATTCCGGCTGCACCGTGAGGGCGGCGTGGGCGGCCAGCCTACTGGTTCAGAAGAACCGGCAGATGGCCCCGGACTTCCGCGTGCGCCGCTTCATCAGCGGTTAGGAGGAGCTCATGACGATCTACTTCATGGACATGCGTACGGGGCGTGTGGTTGCGCGCTCCCAAGCCGTCAAGGTCCAGAACGGCCAGCTCGTCCCGGACTCCCTGGGTCTGCCCGTCATCGTCATGGACGAGGACACGGACCCCGACGAGGACCGTGGCCTCGAGGTGGAATACGACTAGGCGGTCGCCCTCTGACTCGCGAGGGGGAACAGCGAGCCCCGATGCCACCCCCGGGTACAAAAGGGGTGGCAGTTATTACAGCTTCACGCGTCGGATGTTCGCGCTCGATGTTTGGTCGCGTTTGGAAAGTCCTGGTTCAGGGGGGAGGTTTCGTTGTTCCCTTCTCCCGCGGCTAGTCTCTTCTGGGTAACTCCTCCCAGAAGAGACTAGTCGTTTCTTTAACACGCTCTTTTTGCTTTCACAAAACGCACCTCAAAAATCGGTACAAGTAAGTAGACATCCAGAGGCGTTATAAGAACGTTCTCTGTTAACTCGAAAGGTCGATGTCATGAAGGCTATCCGTCTTGCCATCCTGGGCGCACTCGCTGGAGTGCAAAGCGTTGACTTCATGCTGGCGATGCACGCCATCGACCCGGACGCCGACCAGGACGTCCAGCGTTCCCAGATCGTCACGGCCCTCCGCGCCATCGGCAACCTCGCCGAGACCAACATCCGCTTCCTCGAGATGACATCGTTGCCCACCTACGCTGCAACGCCTATCACCGGCTTCGTTGATGAGGTGCTCAGCTACGCGCTCATCTTCCGTGACTGCACGCCCAGCGACTACGAAGACAAGGTGAAGCTCTTCTCCACCTTCGTCGATAAGTCGCTCGACGAGCTCGGTCACGCTGCCTAGGGCTGGTCCACCTGAAGGACTACTGGCCTACCTCTACTGGGCCAGTCTAAAACAGTTAGGTAGGGGCCGCCGTCCTCGAGAGAAGGGGTGAATGAGAGGGTGCGTTAATCCCTCTTTTTTGCTTCCACCTAAACTCTCCCCATAAACGGGTACAAGCGACTACATGTATGCGTCGACAAGGAGGTGCATTCGATGAAGGATCAAATCCAGGCGATCTACGACATCGCCAACTACGTGGACGACAAGTGTCCCGGTATGGGGATGTTCTACTACCTGTGGGGGACGGATCCCTACATTCAACTGAGAGGCGTAACGGAAGCCACAGGCCGAAAGCTGCTCGAGCCGCACGTGAAAGAGATCGCCAAGCCGGTCAACCTCAACGTCAGCGTATACGTCCTTCCACCGGATGAGAACGACAAGTTCGAGTACACCTGCATCTCCATCGGCAGCGACCTCCTGGTGTGGGAGAGCATCTTTCCCAAGCGTCATGAGATCCCGCCGTACGCTCCCATCGAGTGGCTCATCCGTCAGCTGCAGGAGCAACTCTTCCCCAGGGCTACCGGCTTCACGGATGACCTGACATGACGGCGTTAAAAGAGTTCTTGGAGTACCTGGGGGGAGGTGCTGCGTGATGTCACACCCAGGTGATCGCTCTACCAAACACGCCTCTTACAACCAATTGAAGGAGATCCGAAAAGGCATTCTAGTTACTGAGAACTACTTTCCCGGTATCACGGAGCTGCACGCTATCGATGGGGACCGACTCATTGTGCGCGTAAGGATAGCCAACTTCAGGGTCGTGGAAACTCTCTTGATGCCCAACCACAATAAGTTCCTCATAGAGGTGAGGTACCAGTACGAGGATTACGCCGACAGTGATGACTCCGCTCCATTGCGAGTTTACTTCTATGTCAGCCAGGATGTTGCGCCGGTGCTGACTACTCTGCGTATAGCGCTAACAGGTACACTGGCGGAGAAACAGTTCCCCCCGGTACAAGAAGTGGCCGAAACGATGAACCAGATCATTCGGCTTTTGGAGGTAACGGCATGACTATCGAAAGAAACCCTCTCGAATTCGACGATACACTCGAGGAGAAGCTGAGACGAATCGCCGCCATTCTCGAACTGACAGACTTCGCCTTCCCCGGGTCCTGCCATGTGCAGTGCGAAGCGTTCGATGTCTGCGACCGGTTGACCATCCACATCGGCAACGTCTTGCCCAGCAGCTTCCAGGAGCTCATCTACCCGCGTCTCCGCGGTAACGAGACCCTCAACTTCGAATTCGACGCGGAGAACAACTTCCTCGTGTTGCACTTCGACTTCCCGACGGAGGAGTGGCCCGACATCTTCCCGATCCTCTTTATGACCACCGCCCATGAGAAGGTCGATAAGATCACCCCCTCAAACCTCGCAGCGTTGCTCACTGCCGTGGCCGACGGTACAGTGGACGGAAGGAGCTACCAGGAATGGATAAGTACGAACATGACCGACGAGTCGCAGAGTTCCTCGGTTGGCTCGACAGCGTCGTCGGGCCCCTAGCCACGCTCCGCAACGCCACCAAGAATCGACTGGACGTGCAGCTCACCTCCGTTCCAGGGACTGTGCGTACCAAGTTGATCCGCCCACGCTTAAGGCAGTCTAGCGTCTCATACGTGATGCGCCACACGCCACGGTACGAGATGATGAAACGGCAAGACAAGAAATCCTCCGTTGTTCGGGAATATCGGAAGGTCGCCGACACGCAGTGGGTCATTCGTTTCAGTATGAAGTCTATCAACCCTAGCGCTGTTTACTTCTCCGAACGTGATACCGACCCCGAGACTTATGAGTTTAAGAAACGCTTGTCGTTTGGTGGGAGGTACGGCACGGTCGTGGTCGTAGGACCCAGTGCAGCCTTCTTTCGCGATCTCGTCAAAGATAGGCGGTTGAGCTCTGCGCCCTCTGGCAGCCTCACAGTCGCACACCTGGTTACAATCCTGGAAAGAACCCTAGACCATCTGAAGGAGGGGAGACCATGTCCAAAATACAACTCCTTCCGCGGGATCAGCTAGACGAGTTCGGTCTAATCATGGACTTCATCGATTACGTGTCCGACACCTTTCCCAACCAGACGGATATCTGCGAAGTCAACCCTCAGAACATCAGCTGGATACAGTACAACGTCACTCCCGTGGTGTTGGGCATCCTCGACCGCAAGTTCTCCAAGGTCGTCAGGAATGACCCTCGTCTCACCTTCCGCGCTCAGAAGTTCGTAGGTGACGACGTCTACTCGATGACCCTCCAGCTCCCACACCCGTCTTACCACACGGGACGCACGGGCCCCGTCTACGCCAATCTGGCCATTGAGAGAATGTTGCGCACCTCGGCATCCTACAAGGCGCCGAGAAAGCCCATCGACTTTTCGGACGTTAGCCACGCCTCGAGGATCCTGCGCGTTGCTCTCTACCCGGTGGTCGCCTACCAGGAGGGCCCTGTGGACGTCAGCCATGAGCTCCTGCACAAGGGCAAGAGCACGGGAGACAAGTCATGCGTGAAACCGAAGAAAAAGCCCTCCTTCAAGTGGAGCTGGTAAGGGACCTCTGCGCCGAATTCGAATTCAAGTTTCCCGCACACGCAGTAGGACGTGACGAAAACGGTATCTCCATGCTCTCCGAGCGTCCTCCGCGGGAAACTGTGGAGGCGCTGTGGCTGCCCATGGTACACAACACCAATCGCAAAGGTGGGGATGCCGAGTACTTCGAGGCGGAACAAGATGGCACGCACTTCTCAGCCATCTACATCCGTCTTCTTCCGCAAGTCCTGGATGGCATCTCCGTCTTCGGAGACAGCCTCTCCCTGTGGCACATGGCCTGCGAGAACATGCTCTGGACACACTGCGCCAACTTCAATGGAGCAGCGGGCGTAACATCTAACGTGGGGGTCGCCTTTGGGAAAAAGTAAACAACAGCGGGCGGCTTCCATCCGACGACACCAAAACAAGCGGAGAAAGAAGCAGCGTGACCGGCGAACTCGCCTCTATCGTCGCTGTTTCGATTTTCTCTTCGCACACCTGGGAATCATGTTGGAGGAGTTACAGGTCGACTACGAAGTCACAGTCAAACGTACCGAAGCACTCCTTCTGGTACATACTCCGTTTCCGCATACACGTTTCACTAATCGACCTACCAGCAAGCGCGTCAACCTCATCACGGACCCCTTCCGAGAGAACATGTGGATTGACGAACACCGCCCTCAATACGCAGCCCAGTTGGTGCGTGCCCTCGCGACTCTATTCCTCGATAAGCACCTCTACGTGTACGTCACTAACCACTATGGGTACGACACGACGTATGCGCCTCCCGGTGTCGCAGGCTGGAACTTCAAGCTCGGGCCGCCACACAGCTACACTAAGAATTACGCGGTGTCTGAGCTCGACTCCGAGACACACGCCCTTTACAAATACCTGAAAAAGAGGTGGCGCGGATGACCGACTTCAAGGAGCGCGCGCTGCAGACAATCAACGGCATTCGTGATGAGTACCTCCTGGCTCCCGCACTCTCTGACGTCGTAGTACGATATAGTACCTTGGTCGAAGTGCGGGTTTCAGAACGCGTGCGTGCGCGCACCTGTGATCTGATGTTCGGCCAACTCACCAGATGGTTCGAATTTCACGGACGCCTAGGCGGGCAATACGGGGACGGTGTCTTTATCGGCCACCTCACCCGCTAACCCTCACAGTCAGGAGGTCTCGGGATGCCCCCTAAGTACATGTCACTGGAAGAGCTCTTCGCTCTGTGGGCGGAGATCCAGATGAAGTTCATACACATGCTACACTGTGTGACCTACCGCGCTGACTCCGATGAACTCATCTTTAAACTGCACAAGGTACCCAAAGAGATCCGGGACAGCATGATTCTGCGCCGCTACAGCTCGATGCCGGGCGTGTGGGTGGGGTTCTACAAACCGCGGCGTCTCAAAGGGGCTAGCTTCACACCCAAACCCCGTGAGAAGTACTACACCGTCTACATCACGGTGAGGTTCCCGGGTTTGACAGTTACCACGCGTCCGAGATTTCCCGTAAGCTACGATTCCCATAAGGGTCGAGACATCTCGGCGGAGGGTTTTGACACATGGCTAACAGAGGTAAAGAAGAGGTCCGACGAATCCTCGACATTATGAAGCGTCTTGACTTCATGTTTCCGGGATCCCTGCGCCGGGTTCGTGTAAGAGACTACGCGATGCAAATCTTTGTCGATAACGTCCACGAGCAAGGTGTCGACTACCTGACGGACGAGAAATTGTTCTCAGGGATGTATATCCAAACTCGGAAGTTCTTGGACGAGTATTTCGAAGTCACATTCCACTTCAATCTGATGGAGATCAGCGATCACCTCTGCGGGCACCTCGAGACTCGTAAGTGTTGGGGCATGACACGCCTCGAGCACTGGATCGAAGAACTGCGCTACTACCTGGAGGACACACATGACGCACCTAAAACATCTCGGTTGTCCTGGTGGGAAGTCTGACTATGGGTCCTAGGGAACTCATCGGAGGGCTCGAGCTCATCCGGCTCGGGTACCCCGAAGTAGTACAGAGTGTGACTGTGCGCCCCGCAGACGCAACCATCCTTTTAGCCCTAAACACGCTTCCTCGGAGACCATACTTCCGCGCTAGAAAAATTCTGGAACGCATGGTGTCCCTCGACGACAGTCCCGACTCGGTAAATGCGCCACAGATTCTCGTGTCTTTCGATTCCGGGTTTCACGCAGTATTCACTGCGACCTGGCCGCGCTTCGACACACAACCGGCGTGGGAGGAGCTTCGCAGGCGCTTGGAGAACCCGTACGGCGACGAAGAGACACTGCTAGAGAGCCTGCTGGCCGAACTCACACACCAGCTAGAAAGGGGGCAGTTCGATGGGTCATCGGTCTCGGATCCGTGAATACCCGCTCAAGATGATGTTGAGCCCCGGCCCTCAACACCTCTACAACTTCTTGGAGGACCTCTTCGAGGTGTTCTATACGGGAGTGACCCTGAACCGTTGGGATAACGAAGGGCCCCGCTTTCACATCGAGTGCGACCTGGAGACCCACCGCCTCCTCATCGAGCGCTACGCTGAACGCTACCGCTTCAAGAGCTGGTACATGGTGGCCTACCAGTCCTCCGCGGTTGTAGCTCCGGCGTGGCTCGTTGAAGCTAACAGTGACACCATGCGCAAAGCGCGAGAGATGTGCAATCGTTCCATCCGGGACACTGCGGACATTGTTCACATAGTACTCGATCATCTCGGCGCAGAGCATCGCAAAAAATTGGAGTACCAGCTCAGCTGGAGTGACCGTCCTCCTTCAGATAGAGGGGTCGTTCTTCGTAAGCGCTGGGAGGAACAACTTCAAGGTCCCCAACACGGTCCGCATCCTGACGTCCTCAACCGGGTGCAGGGGTACGGGAGGTGACACATGGCCTACACGTATCTGCGTCTCGGAGGTCTGACGTCCCTATACGAAAGCATCGTCCTGACCTTCCCTGAGAGTCTCGCGCGACTCGTTTTTCGCGGGCAGTTGGAGAGTTAAGATGAGCCCCGGATTACGCCTGTTGGTACTAGATGAAGTGTTTCCTGGGAGCTTACGAGTTCCATCAGTAAGGAAGGGCAGCTGGGTTGTTCAACACGAATACGCCTTTCATACCGCGCAAGCCGCTCGGCGCTTCGTTCACTACATCACCCAGACGCACTCCCCAGATGAGAGCTGGCACCGCACCCAGCACTATAATCGTCCGTATCATCGTGTACGTGTCCGTTACAGTATCCGCGATAACTCAACGATGCACTGGTTTGTCAACATCATCGAACGGGTGACCCGAGAAGAGCATGTCTGGGAGGGGGTACTAGGACAGGCGTACTGTGACGCGGTACGGGATGCGCTGCAGCGGCGAAAGCAGTGAGAACATGGAGGTTGCGATGGTGATGAAACTCCAAGAAAACGTGAGACGCCCTCTCTTGACGGAGTTGCGCGTATCCTCTGACCACGTCAGTGGGACAATCGACCATATGCTCCGACTCGATGATATCTTCCCAGACCATCTTGATCAGATATTCCTCACAAAGAGTGACGTCGTCGAACACGTGTACGTCTTCTCGAGAGGAAGGTCTCTTGATGCTTTCGTTCGCTACCTAAAACGGACGGCGTATACGATCCCGTGGTGTACGTGGAAGTACCAGCGCCACCATACCATCTCCGTCGAGTACTGCATGTCTCAGCGCGCAAAGAGATGGTTCACCGACCTGCACAGAACTGTCATAGACATGACCATGAGTACCAAGAAATTGCGAGCACAGTCTTGGATCAACCTCTACAAACGCGCTCTGAAGAAGAAAAAGATTTAAAGGATGTGCACATGGAGACTGAAAGGAGTAGCGCGGTCCGTGACTTCGTTTACCTAATTACCGACCGAATACTGCGCCTCGATGAGGTCTACCCGCAGACCCACACAACCACCACGATCATTCTTAACCTCACTCCCGTACTTATCAACGCGTACACCTTCGACACGCTCGATAACAGAGCTAAACGGTTCATACGCTACGTTAAGAGTGGGCGCGTACACGTGTGCAATGAGCAGTTCACCCTGAAGGAACAGGTGACGTATCCTTACTACACTCTAGAGCTGAAGTACGCAGTGGTCGGGCGTGCAGTCAATTGGTTTGCGGAGGTTTTGAGAGAAGCCGCACCCTACGCATGGGATATCTACAACACTCACGCTCCTGCCGCTCCGTTTCTCAACGCCATCAAAAAGCTCCGACTGGAAGGGAGGGTACCTTGACCAAGCTTTACACGCGCAGCGTTCGGAGTATCTACCTTTACTCTGACTACATCCTGAGAGCGTCCGAAACCTTCCCCGGCACCTTGTCGTACATCAACCCGACCAGTAGTCATAACACTGATTCATGCTGCGACTGCTTCTTGGTAGGGTGGCTCCCCCCTACAGGAGCTGTACTCCGAAGAATGTGGAGGTATTTGCGGCAACAGACACGCGGACCCGAGTACACCCTCTTGGGAACGCCCGAGCTCGATACCTTCGAAGGATTGGTAGTCCGTTGCAACGCTGAAGACGTCCCCGCCACCGCCTTCTTCTCTGAGATCTACGCGCGCATCCGAACCAAAACGGCAGCATTTCGGAGAGGCGAAAATCGCTGGCAACGCGTGGAGAACTTCGCGCGAGCATACGAAGAAGAGCTGCGCGAAAAACTAACAGAGTACGGCTACCGTAACTACGGAGAGCTGCGAGACTGGGTTACACGCCATGACATTTGAACACTACTCCCACTCCGAGGCGTTGAGCATAATACGCTCGTTTCTCATGTTGGAAACCGCGTTTCCAGGCTGTTTCGAAGATTGCGCGACTTACAATGCCCCGCACAACATTGTGCGGCACGTCTACCGCCTTCCCACCTACGATCACTCGGTGAAATTCGTGCGGCTACTTACGCGGCAACACATTACGCACCAGGACGTCCTCCTCTCTTCGGGTACGCGGTTTGCTCCGCCTACAATGAACGTACACAACCCCGTACGCGTGGAACTCGATTACTCTCCTCAACCGTTCGTGGTGTCGTGGTTCTCCCACGTGATCTATTCGTTGGACACCCGCGACCGGAAACAGATGGCACATAAGTATCTCGACGCCCTGAAAGAAAGAGTCAGTAAATGGTGAAGGCCACACAAACGCGGAGGATGGACATGCTCACCACCGGTTTTCACGTATTCTGGGACTTCTTCGAGAGGTTGCTGGATACGTTTCCCGAGATAGCCGTTAGCCCGTCCTCCCACACCCAGATGGACTGGCATATCCGGTATGTACTTCGTACGCCTGGACCAGCTACTCCGCACTATCTTTGTAGGTACCTCCACGCCAGCGCAACAATGTACCAAACGCACTACTTCGACTTGTACGCGGTTACGGTAAGTGGGTGCGACGCGTATCTGGAACTGGCGTTCACCCTAGGGGATACCCTCGTAACTCTCGTCGACACCCTACACCGAAAAAACACGGGCTTCGACATCTCGCGGCCTGCTTCGGAGTACCAAGCGCTGCTCAGGAGGACATACCTCGAAGGGTAGGCGTATCGAGACCCGGTCTATTGTCTTGGACGTATTTACCACGTAAAGGCCCGTCGCAATTCGGGCTGTAGGTCTGCGGAGTACCTGTGAGGCAGTGTAGTATGGGGTCTGGAGACCCTTCGGGGGAATACCCTGGAAGACCGGAGAACGTACGGGGAGTGCGGTACCAAAGTCCGAGCGAAACCGACGAATGTTCATACGTAGGAACGCTTGGTATGTAGGGAGAGGTACGCACCCCCGAGGATAGTGGGCGAGAGCGTAAAGTACCAAAGTCTCAACGGTGTGGAGCTGTAAGGAGATGTGGGGTACCATAGGCACAGGAAGAGAACACGGGAAAGTGTTGGGGGAGTAAGGCGAGAGGGATAAGTGTCGTGGTTTCTTTGTTAGTGAAAAAGCAAAGAATAAGATAGGGAAGCGATAATAGCCCTAAAACACTGTTTTTGGCTGCTGACACTGTAAATTAAGATCCTCCAGTTTGGTATGTAGGATACGCGGAAACCCGCGCCATTGCTACACTGACATGTAGTACAGTATGCCGATATCTTCGATATTATCGCGATATGTTGGATATACCGTACAAATCATGGTAGTGCGTGGAAAAAGCTGAGCGGTTGCGGGCGGTTGGCCCGCCCCCCCTGGACCCCCCAATTTAAAACAAAAATGGATGATAGGGGTGAGTTACATCGTTAAATGTATAACAGGGTAGAAGTGCTAAGTTGCCGTTATATATAATAATAATAAAAGAGGTACTCTAGTTTATAATAATATAAGGGGATTATATCTGAATATATGAGAGATTGTTGTTAGCATATCGTACATTGTTGCGTCAGTTAAGTTACCGATTATACTAGCTATATTATATCTGTAGGTAGATAGGATATATGTAGGTAAGAGTAGGAGTCGTTTTTTTACTTTCTCTAGTGTATTCATAATTCTGACGAAGTGGGTTATGAGAAACTACACGAGTTGTTTTGTTACAGTGAAATCAGCTAGTTAACAGATTAATATACATATAGTACCCCGTTGGAAAGTGACGTTTGGGGAAATGTATGCTGTTGAACGATATAAGATAGTGGACTAGCCTACCGGGGGAGGGGGGAAAGTGCCGAACTCTAGGTACATGAAATCGTATGCCGTGGTGTCTAGATTTTGATTGGTACGTTTGGGTTGCGCCGGTGTTGCGGTTGGGTTGCGGGGGTGTTGGGATAGATCGTAGGGTTGCAGACCCTCGTTATTCCGAAACACGTTGGATAATCTGTTCTTCCTACTAACACAATAGCCACGCTACTTTTGCCTTAAAGTGTTGCTGTGTTCGTGTTTACGTGCTAGAAATTTATATCAGAAATCTGATGTGTGGTACCGGAGTTTTGTGCTCTGTGTAGTTTGGTAGTTTCATTCGAGGAGGACCGCCATGAAGAAGATAATGTCAGTGGAGTGCGTCGACCCCGCCGATTTCTATGAGCTAGCAGACTCTAATCTGCTCGACCTGCTGTCTTGGGTGATCTCGGACGCCAACATGTTGAGGCGTACGAAATCACTACCTGAGCTTGAATCCTACGCGCGAGGATTGGACCCTCTCGGGGTCGCAGCGTCGAACCGTCACCCCGAGTCCCCTTTCAAGCGGAAGGATTGGTTCCTGATTCATTGGCCGACGGTGTTTCGCTGCATCGACGAGATGTTCGAGCGGCAGCAGTACGGCATGGTGGCGGTGCTCTGGCACTTCAGGGAGGTTCTTCGTCGGCGCTCCGTCGTCTACCACGACCTGCTGAGACGCAAGATCGCCCAGCAGCTCACCTACCGGTACTTCCCGATGAAGGAGGATGACAAGCGTCGCCGTGGCTACCAGGACCTGTCCCCTATCGAAGAGGAAGTCTTCAACGGATTGGCGATGGGCGTGATGAAGAAGGACCGCACCATCGACGCGCTGTCGGAGTCGTTCAAGAACACGCTGGTTCCTCGTGGCAGCGACCCGAAGCTCCGCTACAACATCTTCGCACCGCAGCCAGTTCGTGAGGACATCTTCAAGAGCGTTGGCCCGTACCGTCCTGCTGACTGCACCATCTTTTCAGCGGTAGAGCTGAAGAAGAATCAGTACCGTTTGAAAGCTCACCGCAACATCAGCGCAGTCTCAGGGGAGGGTTTTGGGCCAGCGAAGCTCAACGACGACTTCAACGAGCTCTTTTACGCTTTCCATTTCCGTCGCACGGACTTCGGCGTGGCTCGACTCAGTGAGCATGTCATCGCTATTGATCTCCTCAAGTACATTCCGTACCGGACACAGCTCACCAACTACTACCGCACCCGTGTCAACGCTGAGGAGCGTCGCAGCAAGGCTCTCACCGCTTCTCGGATGCTGTCGTACTTCGAGTCCATCTTCGAACCAATCATCGTTCATGGTGCGGCGTCGGTTTACCGGCGTCGAATCGAGAAGCTCTGGGGTGATGACTCGATAGAATTCGTTCTCTTCCTCTCTGTGGAGGGGTTGTCACGCCGGATGGCGCAGGCCAACCGTATGGAAGCGGTCAGGAAATACAAGAAGAGGTCTGGTGGCTCTTTGCCGACTGGTCCGAAGACTCCCCGCATCCATGTTCTCGAAACACCGGCGCTACTCGAGCGTGGCAGTGAGACGATGAGGTTCGAAGTCATCCGTAGACCCTCTGGCCTGTTCTGGGGAGTGCCGTGGGACATCTCTTCGACGCTGCATTACGACCTCCCGAACGTCGGAGACATCTCTTTGTACGCAAAATCAGCGCCTTTACCGCGTAAAACCACAATGAAGAAGGGCGTGACGTACGTAGAGGCGTACGACCGTTACTTCTACTCCTTTGATTTCTTGGTGGAGTGTCGGGAGCTTCCGGATAACCCTGTGATCCACTGCGGAGAGCTTCGAGACTGGATGAAGACGCTGTCGGATATGCCTGCGCGGCAGTTCAACCTGTTGCAGGCTGGTGTACGTAAGGATTTAGTGGTCCAGCAGCGCCGCAAGCCCGGGAGCACACTCCGTGGAGTGTCGTGGACGAAGGAGGAGGATGACGCTATCAAGGAGCTCTACCGTCCGAACATGTCTGAGCGGGATGAAGCGAGGCTGCTGTCGATCTGTAGAGGTCGGAAGATGCGCGCTGTGATGCGTAGAGCTACGCAGTTACGTAAAGAGATGGTCGCTGATGGCATCTACGACCTTGACTCGCTGCCTCACCGCAACTTCAATGCTTCGCTCTTAAAGTTGGTAAAAGACGCTAAGACCAAAGCGGAGAAGCGGATTAAAGAGAGGACGGTGAAGCTGTGAAGGTCCGTAAAGAAGTTTCGTGGTTCGCTGAGGAGCACATGGAGCGGCGGTTGACTGAGCACGACGGTAAGAAGATACATTGGATTAGAGTCGACAACCGCTACCTCCTCAACGAGCTCGGCAAGAAGTTTCAGAAGTTGTGTTCCCAACACGACGACCTCATTCGTGTTCACGACGGTCTCTACGATACTGATGATGAGATCGATGAGGGGGACGTCACACTGTACGCCATGGAAGTGTTGGACACTGCCGCGGATATCGCTAACTATTCGATGATGGTTGCGGACAAGGTGCGGGTGGCTGTCCTGGCTGCATTGGAGGATGTCGTGAGCTCTGCTGTTGTTGAAGGGGAGGAGGTCGATCAATAATGCCTAGTGGAATAGATTCTAATGATCCGGTATACGCCTCCCTTATGCAGAAGCTGAGGGACGAGCAACACGACCCTCATTCCGCAGAGGTTAGGGAGCCCACACACGCCTGGGGGGTGTTACCGGACTTGATAGGCGTAGACGCGGAAGGCGGTACGCGGTTTCTTCGTGCGTCTTTGGTGGAGTCTGTTAGTCCGCACCAAGAAGGTTCGATCATCAAGACTCAGTCTGGGGATTTCCACAAGGTAGACGCGTTACCTGAAGCTGTCGTACGTGCGTTGGGGGACGCGGCGAAGGTTAGGAGGTGAGTCGTGTCGAGTGACGGATTTCCCCGTCCCAAGCAAGGTGTCGTTGTCGACGGCACCACCGCCGCAACTCTTTACGAGAAGACCGAGCACTCAGCAATTCACCCTTTTAACGCTGAGGCTCGGATCTTCCGAGAGGAGGAGCTAAGACGTAAGGCGGATATCAACTTCGATGACTTCTTAGGAGGGGAATCGGCGATTGATAATGAACCCCGTTTCATCCGTAAGGCGTTTGTGGAGTCGATCTGCGCCCACGAACGAGGTACGATTATCCGCACCTACAGTGGGGACTTCCACCTTTTTCGGGACAAACCAGGACACTTCCACTCGCAGTTTCGAGGCTGCCGCTACCAGAACTCTTGGGGGCAGGACACAGAGCTGGAGTTGCTCAAGACAGCGGTGCGGGAGCTCGAGCAGCGGTGTGAACGGCTCGAGGAAAAGGAGGGTTAGACATGCTGGAGTGTCAAATTTGCGGCCATAAGGCGTGTGAGCACATCGCTGCCATGGTCGATGAGCACGTGGAGCAGCTTGTGAAGCTCCGCAACATCTTAGAGACAGCGACTAAACTAGCGGGTGAGAAGCTCACCGGGAAGGAACTGACAGAGGAGCATGTTCGGCGCGTGGCCGACATGATCCTGCGTGAAGAATCGATGATTACGTGGATGACGCTCGATGAGCGTGCGGCGATGCAGCTCGATATCGATTACCGAGACCAGTGTATCCAGGAGCTCCAGGCTGAGCTAGAGGAAGAGAGGAAGAAGAATGATTAGAGGTGAGTGGCGAACTTTGGACGGTTTGAGCACCATGCACTTTGTGGAGTATTTTAACGATGGTTCTCCTCATTGCGGGGAGCTCTGCAGCATGTCTCTGTGTGGCAGCGCCAAGCTCGCTCCCCTGACTTCGAAAACAGGGCGTAGGGTGACATGGCTGGCGCAGACGAGTGCTATCCCTATGCAGCGCTGCAAACGTTGTGAGGCGCTCCTCATGAAGGCGCAGGAGCGTGAGGAGGCTTTCAAGGAGGGCGACGCTGCGCTTGCTGCTGGGGAGTCCGCGGCTAAGGCTGCGACGGAGACGCCCAAGATTCCCGAAGACGCTCGGGCCTTCACGATGAACATGTTCATGCAGGTCGGGGGTCCTACGATTCCGCTGACGTACATCCCCGTCCCCGATGTGGAAGTGGTCATTGAGATGCTGAAGCGCTTGGGCCCCGTTTCCCAGGACGATCCTTGCCGCATTCAGCGGGACACTCTAGACGCTACGATCACCAATCTACGGCGATACATTGATGAGGCGAGGGAGCGCTGCCAAGAGGGAGAGAGCACGACGTGGACGTGGATGCCTCCTGATGAAAAAGAGGATGAGAAGTAGTATACTTCCAACATGTGGTACTCAAGAGGATACAACGACGTCTTTGTGAAGCTGGGTTACGACCCTTCCAAGTTACAGCAGTACAATCCAGGACCCGACGCCCAAGCTACGGCTGGGCTCGGGGCGGGGGGCGCCATCGCTGGCGGTGCTGTGGGCGCGGGTTTGGGCTTGCGCTCCGCAGGCAAGCGTATGCTGCGCTCTCCTTTGGCTGCGAGGAAGGGTTTCGATACTTCTAAGATGCCCAAGCGTTGGATTCGTGCTGCGGGCAAGATGACCGGTCGTCGTGTTGGGCGCGCAGGTCTTCTTGGAGCAGGTCTCGGCCTTCTTGCTGGGACAGGTCTCGGTCTCGCCACGACCAAGCACACTGACCAGTACGGTAAGTAAGTTTCTTCCCTTAGGCGGTATGAGAGGTTAAACTGTCCTTTAACCTCTAGGGGTGACCGCCATGCAGACATTCTTGCCGTATCCCAACTTCGCTAAGAGCGCTTCGTGTTTGGACAACAAACGCCTGGGCAAGCAGCGTGTCGAGGCTGCACAGATTCTTCGAACTCTTAAGGGGGAAGGTAACTTGGGGTGGAAAAACCACCCGGCAGTCCGTATGTGGGAGGGGTTCGAAGACGCTCTCGGCGTGTATTATGACTGTGTACTCACAGAGTGGATGGTCAGGGGGTTCAACAACAATATGGCGTTCACGTACGCGTCAACTTACGCCCCTCCCCACTGGCTCGGTTACGGACCGCTCCACGCCTCTCATCGTTCGAATTTACTGCGTAAAGATCCGATCCACTACATGATCTTTGGTTGGGAAGAACCGGATGATCTGCCTTACTACTGGCCAACACCTAAGTTTGAGGAGTCTGTTCATGGCTGACACTGTTCGCAGTACCACTAGAGAAGAGCACCTCTGTAATCGCTGCCACCAGTTCACAATGTGTAACCGTTTTCGGAAGGAGTGGCTCTGTCCTGACTGTCTGAACTATGACCAGTACCCTCTTGAGCTGGAGGTCATTTGGCACTCCAACGGCAACATGGACGAGGCTACTGGAGATGCTGTGGGAGTCACTTCGAGCGGGTTTCGGCGGTCAGTTCGTAAAGGTTCTGCGAAGGTCGGAGGTCCCGTACAGGTGTGGAACCCACATCCTGGGAGGTGAGACGATGAAACGGTTAGTGTTGGAGCCTTTCGGCTGGCCCTGCACTCTTGGAGAGTGTCCTCCTGGACACTTCCTGTGGGAAGACAGTGTCTGCTTCAAGACCGAGTACGGTGGGATGGAATGCTCTAATCCTGGAGTGCCCGGACCTGAAGTGAAATGGACTGTCGGAAACCACTCCGACCCTTACAACGAAGCGGGCGAGCACTTCTGGGGCGGTGGAGTTACTGACAAGGACGAACGAGAGAAGTTGATGGTGCAGCCGTTGGTTGCGAAGTGGGAGGAGTACGAGGAGTAGCCCATGCAAACATTCCTTCCGTTGCCTGACTTCTACGAGTCCGCGCGTTGTCTAGACAATAAACGCCTAGGAAAGCAGAGAGTAGAAGCTCGTCAGATACTCGACGCTCTACGAGGCCACGGTAGTGAGCGCTGGCGTAATCACCCCGCAGTGAAGATGTGGGCAGGCTACGAGGAGGCGTTGTCTGCTTACGCTAACGCCATGATACGAGAGTGGATAAGTCGGGGCTTTAACAACACGATGCCGATAGACGCCACGTACACCATCTGGCGCATCGAGATGCCGCCGTGGTTCGGCAACGAGAAGTTCCACGAGTCTCACCAATCGAATTTACTCCGTAAGTATCCGGAGCACTATGAGCAGTTCGGCTGGAATGTGCCGGATGACCTTCCGTACGTTTGGCCTAGCAAAGAAGGGACGATGTGATGGTTACATTGAAAGACTATGTTGCGTTCGATAACGCTCGATGGCAGAAGGACCGCGATTCCGTCGAAGAGGAGATCTCGCGGCTCGAAACAGCGCTCGCCGCTGCACGGAAGCAGTTACAAGAACTAGACGCCCTAAAGGAGCAGGCGACGTCGACAGCTCCGCTGCAGTTAGTCCCTGATGCGTCTCCTGGATTCAGAGACGTCAAAAAGGTTCTGAACAAGAGAACGTACACCGCATGCTCGGAGTTACAGCAAGTCCTTCCGGCGGCCCGGATCGAGGAATTCCTTATTGCCATGCGTTCAGGCGGTGTAGAAGGCGTAAAGATGCAGGACTCTAATCTCCCTGGGGATGTGCGCGTTAAGTTGACGAAGGACCCCTACAAGCAGCCTTCGCGCCGCAACAAGTTTCTTAATGCAGCTCGGAAGTACCTGGGTAAAGTCGGCGCTGTCGACTCGTCTCGGGCAGTTCCGCGTTCGGAGATCTATCAGGCTATTCGGAATGACCATCCTGAGTGGGGTGAGCCGCATAACACATTGGGTGCGCGGTTCGATGAGATCATGAAGAACAAACTCAAGACTCAAGTCTTCGTTCAGGAGAAGCGAGGGAATGAGGTTTATGTTTGGAGAAGGTAGAAGTCTTCTACTCGACTAATAAGGAGAAACCGATGTCCAAAAAGAAAAAATACGTACATCTGGCAGAGGAAGAGCAGGTAGCCTGTGGAGAGTTGGCCGTCTCTCTAATGGACCAAATCAACGTCGTGTGTATGGTACCCAACTCAAACAAGATTAACGCAGAGTTGGTTATTCGTACTTTGTTGCACCTCCTAGCAAGCTACATCATCATGTTTAGTCGGACGGAGGCTAGGCCCACTTATCGTATGCGAGGCGATGTAGAGGATGCTTTGCGTATTCTGCTCGATAAGCTGGGGCAAAACGCAGCTTCGCAATTGCCGCCAATAGACTACTCAAAAAACCCGGAGTATGCGGACGTTCTGAGAGATCTCAAGGGAGAGGGGGCTTGATGCTCAGCAAAAGAAAGTTCTACAAGACCGTAGTCGAGTTCGAGGTGCTATCCGAGGAGCCTCTACCGGATAATGTAGACCTCGAAACTCTTGATTACGAGACCTCAGCGGGGAGTTGGTCGGGCCGCTTCCTGGAAACCAAACAAAAGGTGTTGAACGGGAAGCAAGCGGCGAAAGCGCTGCAGGTACAGGGTAGCGACCCCGAGTTCTTCAGGCTTACAGAAAACGGCGAAGATTTGGAGGAGGGCTAAATGCCCAAACAACGCATCAAAGTAACCACGCCCCTCTTCTTCGATATTGAAGTGGATGACGAGGCTGACAATCTCTGCGGCTACGACTGCCCACAGTGGGAAGAGGAGACGCAGAAGGGTAAGAACGAGATGAAGGCCGTGTGTCGGGTGTTTGGCAGGCTGCGCTGGATGGACTCTGAACTCAGCTATCGACACAAGCAGTGTATGGCCGCTGAAACAGTGAAGAGGAGAAGGTAAATGCCTAACGACGATCCTCTCAACAGTGAGTACGTAAAGCATGTCCGTAAGTATCGTCCCAACAGCGTTACGGCACGCCTCGCTGCTGAGGTGGAGCGCCTCCGTAAGGTTGTTATCGAAACTACTGGGGTCATTGCGGAAGAGGTATGGTCCGACAAGAGAGGAGACAGTGAATGACCCCAATCTATGATCCCAAACGTCACGCTCTTTACGCTGTAGTTGTCTTCATCACTTTCGTTTTTGCGGCGTCCGCGGCGTGCGGCTATCTCTCGGTTGTCGACGGTGACGACAAGGGCTACAACCTCGCGTGGCTCGTGGGAGTGGCGTCTTCCATAGGACGCTGACTTCAAGAAGGGCTAAAACCCCTTCTTTTTGGGTACAAGCTTTCGTTTGGCCAAACCGTTGCTTCAACGAAAGGAGTGCACACCATGACAGAAGAGACCAAGAACCAAATGGACACGCCTCTCTCCGAGAGGAAGGGCGCGTTCTTCGAGAGCCTGGCCCGCAACGCCAAGCAGATCAAGCGTGATCGGGCGGAGTCCATCGCCGAAGACGCCGAGATCCGCTTCAAGCGCACCATCGAGGACATGGAGCTCGACTTGAAGAAGCTCCGTCGTCAGCGGGAGAACATGCTGGACATGTCCCCCGACAACACCCACAGCCTGATCCTGGGAAAGGACTTCGACTCGGTCGGGTTCGTGGAGCAGGACATCAAGCTCGGCGTCGAGATGCACAACCTGCAGGTCAAGCTCGACATCGCGCGTAAGCGCTACGAGCACCTGTTCGGGGGAGGTGTGTGATGGGAGGAGGAAGCTACAGCTACAACAGCGCCGTTTCTCGCAGCGTCGACCGAGGTATCGCCACCCACAGCGTGGCCTCGAGCACGGGTACCGACATGTCGACCTACAAGCGAAAGGCGATTCACGACGTCTTCACGCAGCGTCAGGTCCACCACGAGATGCGGTCGGTGGGCGTCGACATCCGCGAGTCCAGAGACAGCGAGGAGCATCCCAACTCCTTCGCCATCATCATCGCCCTCGACGTTACCGGTTCGATGGGGCAGGTGCCGCACCAGCTCGTCTCTGAGGGCTTCCCCAAGCTCATGGACAAGATCATCCAAGCGGGTGTCGAGGACCCTCAGGTCATGTTCTTGGCCATCGGGGACCACAATTACGACACGGCCCCGCTGCAGGTCGGCCAGTTCGAGTCCAGCGACGAGCTCCTCGACAAGTGGCTCACGTCCATCTTTCTCGAGGGTGGCGGGGGTGGCAACGCCGGGGAGAGCTACCCGCTCGCTTGGTACTTCGCCGCCAACCACACCTCCATCGACTGCTTCGAGAAGCGGCAGAAGAAGGGTATCCTCTTCACCATTGGGGACGAGCCCCCGCTGATGGACTTTCCCAAGGAGGCGCTGAAGCAGATCATGGGCGAAGGCGCGCAGACCGGGGACGAGGTCTCCAAGGAGCTGCTCAAGCGAGCTCGCGAGACCTACGAGGTCTTCCACATCCACATCCAGGAGACCCCGCGAGGACGGCAGCCGGATAGCCGCCAGAAGTGGTCGTCCCTCATCGGGCCCGATGCGTTGCTCACCTCGCAGCATCACGACGACGTGGCTGCCACCATCGCCAACAAGATCCTGGAGGTCCAGGGGGTGCGCCCACTGCCCGAGAACGATGAGACGGTCAAGAAGCCCAAGTCCGAGAAGAAGACCGGCACGGGCAATATCGAGATGATGTGATGAGAGCTATCACCGGCAGCCACGCCGTTATCGGCGCAGGTTTCGGGGACGAGGGCAAAGGTCACGTCGTGGACTGGCTCTGCGACAACGCGACCGATTATCCCGTGGTGTTCCGGTTTTCCGGAGGACCGCAAGCAGCGCATCACGTAGTGCTCCCAAAGACCGAAGAGGTGGAACACGTATTTTCCCATTTCGGTAGCGGGTCACTGCGTGGTGCGTTAACCAATTGGACGCACTATTGTCCCGTGAATCCTGTGTCGCTCATCAATGAGCTCGACGACCTCAAGCTCAAGTGTCCGAAGCCCCCACGTCTCCGTATTGACCCGCGTTGCCCGGTCATCACGCCTTACGACTTGGCGTGGAATGCGCACTGGGAAGACGTGTCGAAGCACGGAACCTGCGGGGCAGGTATCTTCGCCACTCTTCGAAGAGAGGGTCTTGGTTACCTCCTGCATTTCGAGGATATCTACCACCCTACTGCCCTTCGTATGAAGCTCGATCTTATTCGACAGTTCTACGACGATGACCCCATTGGAAGAGTGGACACTGACGCGTTCTTGACGTCGTGTCAGTACGTGGTGGAGGAGCGTGTAGAGTCTGTGGATATTGGGCTTTTTCATCCCGACCCTCCCAGCGTCACTATCTACGAAGGTTCCCAGGGGCTGCTCCTTGACGAAGAGATTGGATTCTTTCCCCATGTTACGCCGTCTTCTACAGGGCTCAAAAATATTCTCGAGCTCCGCAATGGCAGCGCTCCCAGCGAGATCTGGCTCGTCACCCGGGCGTATCAGACACGCCACGGAGCGGGTCCGATGACCCATGAGTTTTCTGACTCGACTACTTTCGTAAATCCTTACGAGCGCAGCTACGACGACGGGCCGCAGGGTAGGTTCCGTAGAGGGTATCTCGACCTTGACCTCTTGGAGTATGCCACGTCTAAAGCTGTGGGGACTCGCCGGGTCAACCTCGTTGTGAATTGTATGGACTTGCTCCTCGAGGCTGGGAAGTTCCGAGCGGTTATCGGGGGGCGTATTCACGCTTTTCCAAACGTGGAACAGTTCATGCGTAGAATCATTGATACCGTTGACGCCTCGGAAGCCTACGTCAGCTACGGTCCCACCTCGGACGACATCGTCCAATGGACTCAGTCCTAACCCCCCAAAGAGGCTTTCGCCTCTTTTTTGGTTTCATAAAACAGCCCCTAAAACTCGGTACAAGTAAATAGCGTTGAGAACGGATCCTGAACACTCACTCATAAGGAGGTGCCCGGATGGAGCGTTTCATCAACTCTCCGGCCCGACATGGCGGTACGTACGACCGTCAAGGTTGGGCGCTGGCTCTCCGCGACGAGCGTCGCTTCCGTACCACTCCCGTGGAGCTGGACGGTATAGCGCTGTGCGTTGCGGCGGCCAGTCGGGACGACGCCCTCGATATCGCGGGCTTCTTCATGGAGAAGCACGGTCTCGAGGTGCGGGATCACGAGTCCCTCGTGGTTCGTCCCCTCCCGGGCGCAGTCGTTGGCGCTCCCCTCCACTGGCCGGTGGAGAGGGCGTACAACGGCTAGCGACCCCCAGGCGCTTCCTCACAGGGTCCACGGGCAACCTCACGGCGTAAGCCAATGCTCCGTCCTCAGCGTGGTGGTCAACGCTAGTACTGACAGCCTCTAGGTCGGTACCGCCTCTGGTGGGCGTAGGAGGAAGTGGAGAGAGTGAGCTCCGCGAGAAGAACCAGATATCGCAATAGTGCGGTAATGGTTCTTTTTTTGGTAGAAGGAGGTAACTCTACCTTTCAACTAAGGAGGCCGTGAGATGTTGTCGAAAGAAGACAAGAATACGTTGTTGAAGGCACTGGTGGATGTCGGCGATTTGACGTTGGCAGAGTGTGTGTCGTTCTTCGCTACGCAGCGAAACAAGGAAGAGCTTTACTTCGTAAAAGAGGCGAAGGAGCGCTTCAGCCTCGAAGGGGAACTCGAGGTCGACGACGACGCCGCGGTGTCTCGGGGTGACGGAGAGGACGCTGATGGTGCGTATGTCCAGGCATGGGTGTGGGTCTCCAAGGAGAAGTCATGATCGACCCCCAGGTGCTCACTCGTGAGCTGTGGAAGAACTTCCTGCTTTTCGGGTTGGGGGCCGTCACAGGCTCAGCTCTCGCTGTGTTCACCTTTACATTGAACGTACGTTCTTCAGTACACACAGCGGAAAAGGTCATCGATAAGTGCGACGCTTCCCTCGAGGAGTGTAACGCGTCTCTGCACACTTCAGACCAACAGTTCGAGCGATGTACAACGCTCTGGGAAGAGCTCCGAGGTCTCTATGAGGAGTGCCGCACGGAGCGCACCAAGTGTGCGGATGACCTTCTTCGTTACCGCGTGGAGGACGCCATCAAGGTTAAAGACGGTTCTAGTTACTCTGTGAAAGGAGAGTCGGCATGCCCAAAGACCCGAAACCTCTCAGCGGGAAAGAGATCATCGAGGCTGCGCAAAACGGGGTCGAAGTCCGATACACCTACACTAGCTACAACGAGTACGCCCGGGACCGCGATCTGGACTACCGCGTGGTACCCGAACTCACAGAGATGGAATCCGGCGCTACCGCTGTGGACATCGACGAGGACGAGACCGGCTGCTTCTGGGAAGTTCCCGATCTTGAGACCGTCTCCTCTTTCTCGTTCGAACTCGATGAAGGGATCGAAGCCATCTACCCTGGTGAGTCTTCGACAGTGAAAGAACAGCTCAGAGAAAAGCTTGCCAAGTTCATCCACGAGGATCTGTGGGCACATTGGATGAAGTACCTCTTTAGCAAGACCATCACGCACGAGATCCTTCCCGCAGGTTCGATGTTCATGCCGGGCCGTCTCGAGACCATCAAGGAAGAGGACCACACTCGCTGGAAGCGCCAGATGGCGACGCTTTATGAGGACCTCTCCGAGGATGAGAAGAAGTCCGACCAGGAGCTGGCCGAGAAGCTGATGAAGCTTTTGGAGGACTCATGAAACCCCAACGAAATTCTAGAGGAGGAGTTATGAAGTACGCATTGACGTTGTGCCTGTCCTTGTTCGTCTTGGGTTGCGACATCAACCCGAGCGAGTTCGGCAAAGAAGAAGCCTCGAAATTCGGGGACACCATTACCTACGTCAAAGACAAGCGAACTGGTCTGTGCTTCGGAATCGTAGCCAGTCGAAAAACCGGAGAGTGGGATCAATCAGGAATGGGCCTCACACAGGTCCCCTGCGAAGCAGTAAAGGAGTGGCTATGAAGACCCAATTCATGCACATCATGACCGAATCCCACGGAGGCGTCACGCTCGCCCTGCGCCGTACGGAGCTGGAGAACTGTGCCGTGCAGTACAAGGTGAAGAAGCTCGCTGAGATGGGCATGCCTGCCTGGTACTGCAAGTCGAGCATTGGAGTCTTCTCGAAGACCCGGATGGAGGAGGGCAAATGAGCGTTTACGAGAACGGAATGGACGACGGCAGCTTGGCCATCGTCAAGAAGGAAATCGACAACATGTTCGGAGACACCAGCGTGCCCCCGGAGGAAACACGCGAGCGCATGATTGCCATCCGCGAGTACGCCCAGGAGAACATCAACGCGCTGGATGAGGACCTGGGGAGGTAGGGCCGTGAAGTACACACTAGTCTTACTTCTGGTCCTATTCGTCATGGGCTGTGACATCAACCCGAGCGAGTTCGGCAAAGAAGAAGCTTCGAAGTTCGGAGATACCATCACCTACGTCAAGGATTCCCGCACCGGTCTGTGCTTCGGCATCGTGGCCAGCAGGAAGACCGGAGACTTCAACCAATCGGGAATGGGCCTCACAGAGGTCCCCTGTGACGCAGTAAAGGAGTGGCTATGAAGACCCAGTTCATGCACATCACCACCTCGGTTTTCGGGGGTGTTACCCTTGCAATCCGCAGAGTGGAGGGCAGCGATGATATCGTTGAGTACGAGGTTGGCGCGGCCTTCGCTTCGCCCCTCGATTCCTTCAACCGCAGGCGCGGACGTCTCATCGCGGAAGGTCGTCTCAACGCCAAGCGCCACGGCTGGATCTCCTTCGTTCGTACGGAGAAGGACAAGAAGGAGAGTATCACCAAGAAAGACATGGTGGAATACCTTCCACAGCTCCGGACCCAACGACGTAAGCGCGTCGGTGCCGAGGCCGGGCCCGACTGGTACCCAACATTCCTCACTGCCGTGGGAGCGAGGTAGATGCGCTTTGCATCTCGAGAGTCTCTCCGTGGATTACTTGGAAGACGCGGTTAATCCCCGAGACTGATGCTCCCTAAAGAGCAGACACTTCATCTGCTCTTTTTTGGTAAAAGCCGTTAACACATTTAAGCTGGAGAACGGAATGTCTGACAAGGTAATCGACCCTTCTAAGCACTTGTATAAAAACGGCGATCTGCGCATCCCTCCGCATCTTCAGCACTTGGAAAACGCCCATCGTGATTCGATCATCATGGAGCTTGTCTTATTGGTGTACGAGCTTCAGGACCGCGTGGAAGAGCTAGAGTTCTGGTTGCCGAGACCACCTGAGGAGGAGGATGATGAACGATGAAGAGCGGGAGAAGACATCCTACTCTCGACATCTGAAAGCCTTTAAGCGGGGACAATGGATAACGAAGGACGGACGCACCGTTTTTATCCAGGACGTATCTAACCGGCACTTGTACAACACGATTAGGATGCTCTCCAGAAAGATAAGGTCGGGACAGTTCTACACTTCAGAGATGACGAGTCTCATGGTTGCGTGGCTCTTCAAATTGCAGCACGAAGCTCATGTTCGAGGTGAGCTAGGAAGGATTGATACACGTGAAGACTGAAGCACTCATAGCAATTGCCTCGTCGGGTTACGACGACGGCCTGATTCAGGATTACTACGATGATCCTCTGGGAGAGCACGGGGACGGTCTTGCAGCGTTCATTGCTGAGGAGATCAGCGAGCTCACCGAAGAGGACCTCCCGTCGGAAGACCAGGCGGTGGTCATCATCACGGCTCTTGAGCGAGCCAAGGACCAGATAGATGGCGTCATCAAGGCGCTGGAAGGGATTTAAACACGATGCCCCTGGACATCCACATCTTGAAGACTCTCACCTCGTTCTTCTACGACTTGGTGAAGGCGGTTCCTGCTGCCACCCTCAACGAGGCTCTCATCAATACCATCCTGGTGGACCGAGATGGGAACGCCGTGGAGGTTACTTACTGTGACGAAGAGCTACGTCGTTGGGCTGAGGAGTTTGCCAGACAGCTCATCGACTACGAGTTGAAGTTCAAGGAGAGCCAGGTTTCGGCGATGCGTGAGAATGGGAAGACGTATGTTGATCATCCTCCTAAGCATGAAGGGGAGAGAGTGAGCTACTGGAAATGAAAGTCTCTAAAGAAAAACTAGTCGAGCTCCGCAACGACGTCGAGGTGTTGCTTCTCAACGCCCAGGAGTTCAAAGAGCGTTTCAAGAAGGACGCCATCAACTGGGGTGACCTCCACTGCTTTGCGACGCGTTACTGCATCGACAACGAGGGAGAGGGCGCTTACATGATCGAGATCTCGGAGTGTGACCCGAGCTGCGGAGAGCTGAAGCGCTACATCATCGAGTCTCTGAAAGAGAAGTACGGTGACAACATTGAAGTCTACACGGAGTGGTGAGCATGTTCAAAATCATGGGAAGGTATAACGGCGGAGACGTCGAAGAGATCGACGAGTTCGACGACCGGAGCGTGGCGGAGGCGATGCTTGATGAGTACAGCATGGCCTTCGGTCAGGGTTGGGAGCTCTGGGTGTCGATACCGACTGCGAGGAGGTAGGGTGCATGAGCGATTACTACAAGCGTCGGTACAACATCTTGATAGTGGGGTACATCTTCCTCCTCGGTCTTTGGGCGTTTAACTGGTACCAGTGGGGGTCCGAATGCTCCTATTACGAGTCCTCCGCTCGGGAGTGTTGGGAATTCCAAGGTAACAAGCCCGAGACTGAGCGAGTCATGGAATGGAAGAACGCCTGGGCCGAGTGCATGGAGGACATCGACCGCTACGTCGAGGAGTCCCGAGAGATCGTCTGCTGGGACATCCTTGTGGACTGGCAGGAGCAGGTGGACAAGGAGATGCGCCGCTGTGAATCCACGTACGACGGTCTCATGGAGTGTGAGAGCAGCCTCGCCGCACTGAAACGCGAGTACGAGAAGCAGCGGCGTATGTGCCTGGAGTGTGTCGTCGCGGACATCATAAAGGTTAAGAACAGTCAGTAATGACCAAGGGAGGCAGACATGCAAAAGACTGAACTGAAAGCAGGAGACGTCGTCCAGATCGATCCCGAGCACGACCCTATGTTCGGAGGATGCTTCATGGTCGTTACTGAGCCGAAGTCCTTCGGTGCTCAGGGGGCGGTTCTCGGTCCTGGGTCTAACGGTATCAATGGGAGCGGTATCGCGTACTACCGCTGCGCTTTCGAGCACATGGAGCCTATCGGTCTTGCGGTGTGGACTTTCGAGAACACGGACGACGAAGAGGTGGATGACTAGCCATGGGTAAGCACGTTAACTATCTGAAGTACGTTCTGCGTCACAAGCTCTACGTGGCGCAGGCGTGCTTCCGGGAGGGGCTCTATTTTAGAGGCCTAGTACACGACTCCAGTAAGTTTTTGCCTTCTGAATGGTTCCCGTATACGGACTTCTTTTACGGGAAGAAGGCCAAGCAGGTTCGTGACGAGACTGGTTACTACAAACCAACAGACACGGGGAATGCACTTTTCGACTTCGCGTGGTTGTTGCACCAGAAGCGTAACGACCACCATTGGCAGTGGTGGGTACTCCCGACGGACGGTGGAGGGCGGAAGGTACTACCGATGTCTGATGCCGCGCGTAGAGAGATGGTAGCCGACTGGTTCGGTGCTTCTCGGGCACAAGGACACGGGGGTTTAGAGGGTCCTAACGGAGTTAAAGCGTGGTATAAGAAGCACAAAGGAAAGATGTTGCTTCATGACGAAACAAGAGGATGGGTCGAACGTAGACTGGGACTGCGCTGACGACTACGAAGAGCAGGATAACCTCTGGATCAAATTCGTTGACCAGCGGCCTGAGGACGGGCAGCGGTGTTTGGTGTGGCCTGGGTATTTGCTGATGACGTATGTTAGTGCATCTGACACATTTGAGCTTGATATGCACATGTACCATACGGGGGCGATACCTGTGGAGTACTGGATGCCTCTCCCAGATCCTCCATTAGGTCTTGAAGACCCTTATCCTATCGAGGGTTCTCTCATGGAGGTTTTTGCTAATGAGACCAAGGAGAGGGTCAAGGGCGCAGTACAGAGACAACTAGAACATTTCTTAAGTGACAATTCGTTACCGTCCCCGGGAATAACAAGTACTACCGTAAAACCAGGTGGGGAAATTGTGTTCGATGTCAATATCCCCATCGCCCCTGACAGGGTCACAATTGTGGACCTAGGAGACAATTCTGATGGGAATGATAGTTGATTACGTTTGCATGAACTGCTTCTTCATCGGGACCACCTCCGACCGGGGTACCGTTTGCTGTGAAAAGCCTGACCTCATGTCCGTTAAGGGGTACCACACGGTGCGTAGAACCGCTGCGAAGCGCGGTACCATCTACCCCGATAACCCGGACATCCAGAAGTACTTCTCGGCTGCGCTCGAGGGGTCGCGCTATAAGGGAGATGACGATGAAGAACGGGGATCTGGAAGTACTGAGGACGACGCCGTATCAGCACGAGACGACGATCCCTCTGGAGGGAGACAGTCTGGTAACGATTCCGAGCGACCCGACGTTGCCGACGACGGTAGAGACAACGTATCCGCAGGGGACGACCACTAAACCGATTTTCTGTTCGGTTTGTGGTAACGGCCCTTTGACGCACACCGTCGCCTTTAACGACAAGTTTCTGTGCAGTAGCTGTTCGGATGTTGTTCGTTACCTGTCTCAAGCGGAGCGTCGTGATTGTCGTGTTCTCCTTCCTGAATCTGTATCTTACGAATACGACGGGCAGCTAGTGACGGTGTCCACGGGTATACACTGGCTCCGGAAACACGGAGAGTATCTCGGGATGGCGTCACACCATGCTTTGAAGCTCCCTTTCCCTCCACCTACTGGGAGGACGTACGTGGCGTACATCCGAGAGGCGCACCGCTCTGCAGGTATGCAGGATGCGAATGCCTTAATCGTCGACGAACCCGCAGACTTCAACGTTTGGGCGGGGGACTTTTCTCGACCGGATGAGGCGGTTGTCTGGTATCTCGTTCCCAAGATCTTGCTGGTCCCGTACACGAACTTCCCCCTTTTCTAGAAAGCTACGAACATGAATAGAACGTGTCCCCGTTGTCGGGATTCTGAGGGTATGCGCACTTTTGCGGAGCTGCCTTTGGCAGACGCCCTCCGTGTCAAAGGTCCGGGGCAGTGTAGAAATTGCGGGTACGCAGCTACTCTGGAGCAGTACCTACGGGACTACGCTCCGGACTTCAAAGCAATACGTGAAAGGAGAGAACATGCCGCAGGAAACGACAGCAGACGTCCTGGACAAATTCAAGAGGGAGATTGAGCGTTCAGCGGTCATCTCGGATAGTTTCAAAGACTGGCTCTTGGATCAGCTACTTCATACGATCACCGTCGCCCACAAGCAAGGCTACAACGAGGGGGTTAAGGAGGAGCGCAAGTCCAAGAGCAAGCGCCTTCGAGAGATCAAGGCGTACGCCGATGAGCTGGACGAGGCCATGGGGAACTGCCCCGCAGCTACGTTCTCGGAGTGTGAGGCGTGCGAGAAGGTCCATACGGATGGATGGGTCTGTTGGAACTGCAGGTATCCCGGAGGGGGGAATCCTGCGGATTGGAACACCAAGACCAGGAAGTGGAAGAAAGGAAAAGAGCCGTCATGAGTTGTACCCAAGAGCAGTTGAGTGCCCCACTCTCTCGAATGTACGTGGTGACGATGCCGGACGGTAGTGTCTGGAAGATCCCCGTGTGGGTTATCGTTGCAATCCGTGCACAGTCCTACGCGGAGGATCCCGATAATGATATGTCGTTCGTAGTGGCGATGGAAGACACCCTGGATCTGTTCCAGTCGGAGAGTGAGATCAAAGACTGGGCGCGCAACAACATGAACTGGGACGAGGTCGAGTCCTTTGCGGTGCGTGCCGAGTTTGCACGTGACGCAGACTTACAGGAGGGCTGGGTCAACGGAGAAGTGGAGATCAACTGATGGCTAAAGCGAAAAAACAAGTTAAGAAGAATGAGCAGTTCTTGGTGATATGCGGACAGGACCTCAGTGTCGATACGTTTAACAACATGCGTGATGTGTCGGAGTTCCTGACTTCCAACCAGGACATGGACACCGTTGACGCTCTCGACCTCCCTGACGGTGTTGGAAATTGTGCCTGTTCCCACGCCCACTCTGTTCAGGGTGCTGTGTTCCGAGTGAAAGACCTCAAGAGCGTCGTCTTGGACGTCGACACTCACGTAGAATTCATCGAGGAGTTTGACGACTGATCTCCCTTCTAGACGCCTCCCCCGGCGTCTTTTTGGCTTCCAGAAACGCCTCTACAAACCCGGTACAAGTAAGTGTGTACGGAAAAGGTCTGCTACACTTTTCAACTGGAGGACAGCCATGAAGACGTTGGTACTGGTTCTGGGCATGTTCCTCGTCAGCGGTTGTTCGCTGATGATGGGGGACTACACGTTCGAAGACGCGGATGGAGGGGGAGGTGACACGAGTTACGTGGATGACACCGGAGAACCTATCTCTGATGGCGGAGATAGCGACGTAGACACTGACACCGACGCTGATGCCGACGCCGACACGGATGCGGACGCGGATACAGGTACGGAGGAGGACACAGGTGAGGGTGACGCAGATGCAGACACGGATACTGACGCTGACGCTGATTCTGACGCTGATTCTGATGCTGACAGTGACGCTGATTCTGATGCTGACAGTGACGCAGATACTGACGCCGACACCGATGTTGGCACTGACAGTGTGGGGGATACTGACACTGGAAGTGATGCTGGCACTGATTCAGGATTGGATACAGACGACTACTGCGGCTCCCCCGACGAACCCTGCTGCGAAGGCGACGTCTGTGACGACGGCAACACGTGCGTGATCGGGTATCCCGACCCCGGTGACAAGTACTGCGCGGAGTTCTGTATGCCGGTCCCCTGTGAGACGTTCGAGGGGTACAACAATGGTGAGTGCTCATCGGTGCTTCCGGAGGGCCTCTGTTTCAGCATGTCCGCCACTACGAGTTGCGAGTCGAACCCTCTCCTCTGTGAAGAGACGATTTCTGACGCTACTTGCGTTTCCTCCTACATCGGCCAGGTTTGCGCCACCACCGGCTGCGACTACCAGTCCACCTGCCCCGACGGTTACTACTGCGATCCTGATTACCACGCTTGTCTCGAGCCGTGACGTTCCTGGAAATGCCTTCTCTCCGAGGGCATTTCTTTTGCTTCGAGTTCGTCGTATATTTACTTAGTAAATCTTGGAGGACCAGGATGAGAAACGTTCCATACGCGCAAGGTATAGCTTCCGTTTTGAGGGGTTTCGGCCTCGATAAGACCGCAGGGTACTGGCAGAATATCGTAGGTTTCGACGACCTGGACACCTTCCAGCAGGAACGACAAAAGGCGCTACAGGCCGAGAAGGCCCTGTATTCCTACGAGAAGGATCGCGAAGCTGCTGCGGACGAGGCGGTGGGTACGATGAAAGTCCCGAGTCTGCGTGTAACGCATCCTGCAGTACGTAAAGGTGCGCTCATCGGCTCGGGTTTAGGAGGGTTGTTAGGTGCGGGAGTCGGTCTGGCTGCCCTCAAGGGGCGCCCCTTATCCCGAGCAGCTACCGGGGGCGCTATCGGACTGTTGACAGGGGGCCTGGGTGGCGCACAGATCGGGTCGTTGACGCGTGGAGGTGGCGCTAAGGGGTCGGTAGACCCTCGAGAGAGGGACGCGTATAACGCTCATCGGCAGAAGCGCCGAGAGTTCTACGATAAGTACGAAGCCGAACACCCCTACCCGGGAGATACTTATGACTTCTCCGCTGATCCGTTCAAGGGTCAGGAGTTGGGGTGGTTTGATAAGTATGTAGGTGTTCCTCAGCTCGTAGGGGGAAGCGAGCACGAAGGTTTTACGGACTCCCCTACGGGAAAGGGTTACCTGTCTAAAGAGAAACTTTTGGAACTCCTGGAAGGGGAAATGAAAGGCTATGGGGACAAGGGGTGGAAAGCTCTTGACGGCAGCGATTCCCAGTTAGATTTGGCGGATACGATCCGTAATTCTCCGCACCGCTATTTCACTTCGACGGAAGCGGGCTGATGGATACTACTCTCCAGTCGAAGATCGCCAAGGTCAACACGGAGTTGATGGAGCACCAGAAGCGGGTGCTTGACCGTATGCGTAACGCTTCTGGGCTTGTTGTCGCTCACGGTCTCGGCACCGGTAAGACGCTTACGTCTATCGGGGTGGCCGACGCGGAAGGCGAGGCTAAGGCTCTTGTTCCCGCCGCTCTTGTTGCGAATTACGCTAAGGAGCTGGAGAAACACACAGATCAGAAGACGCCAGTCGATATCGGGAGCGTACAGCGAGCCGTACTGCGTGGTGACGCGGATCCTGTGAAACTCCTAATCGTTGATGAGGCTCACCGGGCGCGAGAGACGAAGACCAAGATCAACCAGTTCCTCCGTAATTACCCTGCGGAGAAGCGTCTCCTTTTGACTGCGACTCCCGTTTACAACCGTCCAGGGGATATTGCTGCGCTGGTGAACATCGCTGCAGGTGATAAGGTTCTCCCTACAGACGCAGAGTTCAAGCAGAAGTACATCAAGGAGCCTGGCAAGGGTTTTTGGGCGACGATGCCGTGGACAACGAAGCGCCCGAAACTCATGAACAAGAAGGAACTGAAGAAGGTCCTCCAGAAGTGGGTGGACTACCAGGATCTTCAGGGAGGCGAGTTCCCGGATCGGGTGGATGAGCGTGTCGATGTCATGATGTCCCCTGCGCAGACTAAGCTCCACAACTTCGCGTGGGAGCAGCTTCCTTGGACATCTCGAGCGCGTCTCAAAGCAGGGCTACCACCGGAGAAGAAGGACCTTCCGAAGCTCAACCAGTTTCAGTCTCAGACGCGACAACTCAGCGGGTCTATGAAGCGTTTCCAGAAGGACCTTAAAGCCGAAGGTCTTACGCCTAAGCTAGAACGCGCATTGCAGGATCTCACCACTGAGGTGAAGGGAAATTCTAAACACAAAGCGGTAGTCTACTCGAACTACCTCGACACCCTCCAAGGCTACGCTAAAGAGCTCGACAAGAAGAAAATTCCACACGCCATCTTTTCAGGGAAGGTTCCAAAGAAGGTACGGCAGCAGGCAGTTGAGGACTACAACGCCGGTAAGATCAAAGCACTCCTAGTCTCTTCGGCTGGCGGAGAAGGCCTTGATCTCAAGGGTACGCGTCAGGTTCAGGTTCTCGAGCCACACTGGAACGAAGAGAAGTTGGAACAGGTCATCGGGCGTGCCATCCGTCACAAATCGCACGCGCACCTTCCCCCTAGCCAGCGTAACGTAAAGGTGCAGCGCTATCTCACTTACCCGCGTCCAGGACTTCTTGGACGGGCGTTCGGGGCAAAGCCTGACGGCGTAGAGCAAGTTCTTGCGAACATGTCAGAGCAGAAGCGTAAGCTGAATCAGGAGCTTTTGGAGCTGCTGTCATGACCGTATCTAAAGACCGACTCCGTGAGCTTGCTAAGCCTTCTCTTCTGAACAAGATCGATAGGCTTTTCGTATCGCCTGAGACGCGTAACACGTACGACCCTGACGATATTCGTAAAGGCATTCGCCGAGAAGCGTACCGCCTTCAAAAGGCGTATGGTTTAAAGCCCAAGCTTACAGGGTCAATGCACAGTGGTCTCAACTTGCCTGACTCTGTCGATATTGACTTCTTTGCTGACGTACAGGATCGAGAACAGTTCAGGAAAGTGCTTCAGGATCTCACCGAGTCCGGAGTTTTCGCACCGAGCCCTTACAACAAGCCGGGGGCTGGTTACGCCGTGTTCAGTCGGAAGACGCCAGGTGCTAGCGGTTTCCCTGTAGACCTTGCTATTGCATACGGGGGCCCTGGAGCTGAGTACCGGGACGCCACTACTAAGTTGCGTCGCGGGGTTTCTATGATGGATCCGGAGCTCAAGGCACAACTCTTAGCCAAAAAGAAGCTCCTGCGCGATACTCCGCTCTTCGGAAAGACCCGGTACCGACGGTTCAAGCGTGAGATGCGAGACGTTATGGGGGTGCCTACTCTTTCGCGGGAGAAGCTCTCCTACGTGGTCGATCCTACGTTGGAAGAGGATAGGCAAAGACTACTTCGGTTCTTGAAACGTAAGGACGTAGTAGGTCATCGCACACATGCTGGCAGCGAGGTTCTCGACATAGGCGGCGCATTGCCCGCCACAGAGCTGTACCGTAGAGGATTACTGAAGGATTTCGAGACCGGGAAGTCGGGCAGGCGCGAGGACGCTGCTAAGGCGTCCCTGGATAAAATTAGGCAACATCTCAAGAACACGGTTTACGCTACGCGGCATGGGCTGCTCCGGGATCCGGAGTATGGGGATGTAGGATTTGTAACCATAAGTCGTACCGCTAAGGACTCTCCGTTCCTCAATCTCATTCGAGACGAGGCCATCGTGGCTCCTCGAAAGTCAGGGACGGCTCGACGTCTCGGTATCGGCAAGGGATACGTTTTTGCGCCCCGTAAGCGTATCGAGGAGTTCGAGAAACTCCATCCTGAGTACAAGTACGTAGCTGAAGATGCGTTGGACAAGCAGCTGCAGAAAGCGCTGTATAAGCCGTCGACTCGATCTTTGAAAGAGATATTTACTAGAATCATCCCTCACACGTTCAAGGGGGACATCAAGATCCATCCGTTGGGTGGAAGAGTGGAGCCGGGTTATGGCGAAGAGTAAGGTTCTTGACGCCAAGGGGGAAAGGAGTCCGTTATGGCCAAGCAGAGTTCTGAAGACTACACCGCGCTCGACGCGTTAGGTTCCGGCGCAGTCCCAGGAGCCCTCGGAGCGCTTTCAGGAGCTACGCTTGCAGGATTGTCTCCTGAGATTGCGCGGAAGATCCCTTCTGACAAACTGCGACTCCTTTTGGGGGTTCTCGGTGGGGGGGCGTTAGGCGCTTCTGCGGGTATCGGAGGTTCGTATCTTGGACACCGTCTAGGTAAGCACATGGACAAACAGAGCGCGGAGAGTACTAGTGGCAGTTCTTCGTCGAATTCTGGTTACTCGTCTGTCGAAGGCCCCAAGACGACCACGTCGTTCAACACTCCTAGTACGGGGCACATGGGGGTCTTCAAGGGTACCGGAATGGCGAACACTAGTCGCATCAAGGTCAGTGCGTTCTTCCGCAGGGGGTATGAAGATGTGATGCACAAGTTCGCTCTGGGCATTCAACAGCCGAACATGATCACCAAGTCTCTCCGAAGCGCTGCGGGACGAGAGGGTGGCTACACGGCTGGAAACTTAGCAAAGGGATCGGGTGCGTTCAAACCAACGCGTGCCACCGCCACGTTCTCCGAAGGCAAGAGCAGCGCGATGGATAAACTGTAAATGCGTTGGATTCTCGTGTTTTTTCTTCTTTTTGCTGCTTGTACTCCTGAAGCCGTCAAATACGCACGAATGCGTTATCCGGATTGTTCCGTTGACTATCTCGGGAGTGACGGGTGGCACGATTCCGTTCAGATCAAGTGTCCCAATTCTCCGGTTAAGGTACAGCGTTACCGGAGGTCGCGTTAAAAAGCTGTCGCCTTTGTAGGTAAAAGACTGTACTGCGCATAGAGGCTTTCGCCTGCGCTACAGATTTTTAACTCTCGGAAGGACAAGACATGCTGTGGTTACAGTTCCCTCCGCACATCAACGTGCCCTTTTTCATCGAACAGGCAGGCATGAAGCTCGAGTCTTTTGAGCAGCTCGAGGACGTAGATGCGGACACCTCTATCTTGGTGCACGTGGTTTATTCGACATCGGATCCTCCGCGGGCGCTCATTCATGACCGTACGGATGAACTCTTTCTCCCTGTAGGCGTTTCTGGTTTGAGCGTTTCCGAGGCGTACGTCTTACCGAAAGAGTTGGTCAATGAGATGCTTAGCGCTCTGCCTCCAGTTCCTCAGCGAGGTCGTTCGCTACATTCTCGTAGCGACTGACATCCCCCCAAAACCTACAGCAAGGGAGTTTGTTCCGATGGCCTCGGAAAATACGTACAGGTTTAAGCTCCCGGATAGCGGGGAGCCTTTGCGTGAGTGGATGTTGCGGTACGGTAAGGAACTCACGACGCAGGAGTTGGCGGACCTCATCCACAAGAAACACTCGGGTATTCCTCCTGAATACTTTGTTGTTTGGGCGCATAGCGCGTTGATGGGTGCGTACTCTGGATGGCTCTTTGATGACAGACACCAGGTTCTCGTGTTGTGGCACTCGACTTCCACGGGCAACGTAACTAAAAGAACAACGCGGGGAGAGTGGTACTACGTAAAACGTACGCTAGCTATGCCCTACACAGACGCTCCTGTGTTCTGAGTTTTACGGGGTAAAGATGGCGAGTCCTAAACGTGTTCGATGGTTGATGTTGGACGACTTTAGCCTCCCCGTTGGGGCGTACTCTCTGGACATCCCTTTTACACATTTACATTCGTTTTTAAGAGAACTCGGAATCCGACTGTGGTTTGTCCCGGCGCACCTGCCTAAAGACCCCTGTCAGGTCATGGTGTCGGTGCAGGATTGTTCCATGGGCTGCTGCAGAGACCCGTGGGTCGTTCTTGAGGAGGAGGCGCTCCGAGAGGCGCAGGCTAGAGAGTCCCCTAAGTTCTACGTGCTCAATCGTGAGGATCTAGTGGCGTACACGGATGCGCCGCTTTTTTAGTAAGAAGGAGTTCGTGTCATGAAAGCAGTGCTTTTCTATGGAGTTCGTTTACCCGTCCAACAGTACGAAAATGGAAAGGTGAAGACGGATTACTCGTACCTCTTTGATGAGAACTTTGTCGGGAGCGAGTGGGAGCTCCATCTTCGACAGTCTCGAGGTCGCTTCAGCGCGTACCTCTGTCTTGCACGTCTCACAGCCCACCACACCGATCCCGACCCGTTCAAGATGATCAATCCCAAAGGAGTCCAGGAACAGAAGATGAAGCCGCCGGAGAGGGATGAGCTCAAGGACATTCTTCAGTCCTTCGGTGTCGACTACGTTCCTCCTAAGTGGTTCCTGGCGTGCTCGGAGTGATTTTTCCAAGATCTGAGCCTTCTTCTTGGTAGAAGAGGGTAACCCCACATTTCAACTATGCAGGAGGGCACCTCATGGAGGAGTCAGAGAAGACTACTCGTCAGTATGTGTTGGAACAGCTACAGACGGAGGTACGCCGAGCAGCTGATGATCCCCAGGGAACAACCTGTCCCGTATGTAATCGTCATGTGCAGGTCTACAGGCGAAAGATGCATTCGGAGATGGCGCTTTTCCTGATCAAGCTCGTACAGGCGTACACCGATGACCCTCGCTGGTACAAGACCATCGAGCTTATCAGGGGGGATCGACACTTGAGAGCCGGGGGGACCGATGGTGGGTTCTTGAAGTACTGGGGACTGGTAGAGAGGTCTGACGGTACTAATCGCGCTGGCGGTAAAGCGGGGACGTACCGCCCAACAGCGAAAGGTATCCGCTTCGCACACAACAACGAATACGTTCCTACCCACGTCCACCTACTCAATAAAGAGGTAGTGGGGTGGGCGTACAACCAGACAAATATCAGAATGGTGTTGGGTAACAAGTTCGACTACGCGGAGCTCATGAGGGGCTACTAGCTAAGAGGGAGGCTCTATCCAATGAACATTGAGCAGGTCGAGAACAAGATCGCAGAGCAGCAGGGAATCATTCTGGAGGCGCAGGCACGTCTCGAGGCATGGTTGGAGGTGCATGCGTCCTTCCGGATGCAGGACGCGTCGGAGCCGCGCGCTTTGAAGGCTGGGAAGGGGAAGTCGCCGCGCAAGAAGACCATGTCGGAGTACATCTACGGAGAGCTTCCTTCAATGAAGGGGAAGTTCACGTCGAATGACCTCGTTGACAAGGTCAAGGCGAGGATTCTCTCGGAGGAGAACCTCGAGCTCAGTCAGACGCGCCTCTCCACGGCGGTCTGTTCGGCGCTCTACGCGATCACCCACGGCAAGACCAAGAATCCTCCGGTGAAGGTGAAAACCTCCGGGAAGCGAGATGGCCGAAAGCTCTACTCTCTGGAGTAGGGACAGCTACGGAAAGGAGTACGTGCGACAATGCCAACCAAACCGAACATCAATGCGCAGGAGCAAGCGATGGCTCAGGCGAGAGCCGAGCTCATCGAGCGCATTCTCAAGAAGCTCAACCTGGGAGCTACATTCCGGGAGATCGAGTCGATCTACGGTGTGGGCTACCGGGAGGCGCGAACATTCATCTCGACACAGAAGGTCCACATGACCGTAGAGGAGGCCAACTTCATTCGGGAGGTGGCCGAGACCTACAACATGTTGCCGGGGGAGGTCCTGATCCACTTCGGCGTGGAGTGCGCCAAGAGAGCCCTCCAGAACGTCCCGGCAGCTCCTGACAGTGTAGTCATGGACGCACGTCGGCGTTCGGTCATCTCCCAGGTCTACAACAAGATGACCGGGACGCGGGGGGACCTGCACGTGGATTCCGTGCCTCCCAAGGCGGCCCCGAAGAAGAAAGCTCCGAATAAGAAAGCCCCGAAGAAGAAGTCGACTACGAGGAACAAGCCTCAGTAGTCAACCTTCAACCTTCGGAGCGTTTCCCATGTCACGTCGAGACCGGATCTTTAAACAAGTCCAGACACTGCTAGAGGTCAGCAACCTCCTCAAGGACGAATTCAACACGTTCCGCGGAGCAGTCCAGTTCTTCCAACACAAAACCCGTCCAGAGCTTTTCGTCTTCCAAATCCGAGAGGGGCATATTGCTGATGTCGGGAGAGCACTGACACACTTGAGTTTCCTGGTGAAGATGGAGTACGCATTGCTTGACGGTATGATGATAAAGGAGACCCGGCACGCTCCTGCTGGAGGGTACGTGGCTGATGAGCAGTACAAGAACGCTCTAAAGCATATATTCTTGAATCTACGATTGGACCCTTGGCTACAACATCATATCTTCAGCCGGGTGGACCAGAGCATCTCTCCGTTCTTGGACGTAGTGCGACTTCCACACATCCTGGAGAATTTCGCGCTACACTTGCCTGACGAGATTCCTCCCAAGAAAGCCATTCTCAAACTTCTATCGGCTTCCGCCGCGTAGGAGAATTACCACGTAAAGGAGCATCGGCTCCTTTTTTGGTTTGGGGTTTTCTCGTATAATTGGTACGTCTAGTCGTAGGGACGATAAAAAAACGACGTTTAGTAAAAAGGAGTTGATCATGTCCAGCAAAGAGGCGTCGAGCGCGAGCGAGATCGCGAAGAAAGTCATGAGCAAGGTTCGTGGCGCGGGTCAGGCAGTTGGTACAGTCGCCAAGGATGTTGGGCGTGGAGCTGCCAAGGGTGCCAGGGGTGTCGGGGGTGACGGTTCTGCTCCCGTAGGTGAAGCTGTTGGCGCTACTGCGGGGAAAGCTGGACGAGGGGCATTGCAGATGATGGCTAAGAAGCGCCCCTACGCTGCCGCTGGTATCGGCGCGGGCGTCCTCGGCACAGGTGCGGCTACGGCTGCTCTGGCGTCCAAGAACAAGAAAGAGAAGACCGCTTCTGAACTCGCGGATGAAGTTCTCCGGAAGGTGGCGTTCGCGGTTACGGAAAAGGGTCACCAATTTGACGCGGATATAGCTGCGGCTAAAAAGAACGCGCTTATTGCCGCAGCTAGAGCGCAGCAAGAGCAAGGGGCACTCGCTCACGGATCTTCGGGTGGCCGAACAGAATCCAATGCCGTCGTGTCTCCTCTCAAAGCACTCCGTTTTGGTCTCGGAGGAAATCCTGTCGCTTCCGCACGTCATCAGGCGTACGTCGAAAAACAGCATCGCGAAGGTAAGAACGCGTGGAACCCTTGGGGTGGTAAATTCACACCACTTGATGAAGAGTTGGAAGGCACCAAAGGGGGTTGGACCAACTGGGGAATCGGAAAGCTGAAGCCCGAGCAGTCGGCTGTTGTGGAAGCTCCTGCTGTGCAGAAAGCAGCTTCCGAGATTGCAGATTCGGTTCTTTCTAAGTTCCGCCGTTAGGAGTTGCGTGATGCGTTACCACTTCTGGGAAAAAACAGCGGAGCCGCTACAGAGCGAAGACGTATCCCGTACTTCCACGTACGAAGAACCTCGCTCTGACCCGATGACGACGCCTCCTGCTCCACAGTCCGAGCAACAGCCTGATCCTCAGGCTGAAGAGGCGCACAAGCTCAAGCTCGAATCCCAGGAGCAGGCTCTCCGTCACAAAGAGGAACTCCACGAGCAGCGCATGCGTCACACGGAAGAGCTACACGCTGTGAAGGTGCAGACGCAGGGAACCCCGACAGGTGGAGGAGGGCAGCAAGCTGCAGCTCCCGCGCCTGCACCCATGACTCCTCAGCAGTCACAGTCGAACCTCTTGGCCAACTACATCCAGGCCAAGATGGGTGCGGCTTTGTGTTCAACTCCAGGAGAGAAGAAGCGCAGCAAGGGTAAGGGTCGTGGGGTGGAGGTAGGTAAGGGGAAGGGTCCGATTGGCCGGATGGCAGAGGCTGTGAAGTCTGCGTTTGATGGTGTGGAAGCTCAAGAGGAACAGGAGGAGGCGGAGGGAAATCCTGTGACGATGGAGCAGGTGCGAGAGTTCCTCCGACAGAACCCGACTCCGGAGGACTACGAATTGCATCAGTGGGCGGAATCCCGGGGAGTGAGTCCGCACGCCGCGGAAGAGTTGATCTATCAGCTTGCGGCCCAGCAGGTTACCGGAAAGCCACCAGAGGACACCGTAGAAGGCGGTCCTGAGGAAGAGAAAGAGGCTAAAGAGTCCATCCCGGGAGGAGAGGCTCAAGGCAAGCCTGACAGTTCGTACCCCCCAGCCCAGCTCCGTCGGGGCATCGAGGTCGAGAAGGAACACACCCCCGACCCTGCTATGGCTAAGGAGATCGCGAAAGATCATCTCGAAGAGCACCCCGAGTACTACACCGCGTTAGGAAAAATGGAGGCGGAACTCGAGGGTAAGAGGGGTGAGAAGAAGGCGTCGTGGCATGCGCTCAAAGAAGAAATCGCAACCCACATCAAAGCCAACACATAAACCCAGGGGTGCTTGGAGAGGTGAGGCGGTGACGATTACTTTCGTGTCTCCGAAAGAGAAGAAGGTGAAGTAGGTGCCCTTCAAATCTAAAGCGCAGCAGCGTTTCATGTTTTCGGAACACCCACGCATCGCTGAACGCTGGGCTGACCATACTCCCGATATGAAAGATCTTCCGGATAAAGTGAAGAAGGCGGCTGAAAAAGTGGGGTATCGTGCTATTAACCCTACTACCGGGAAGCCCTTCCAGAGTGCGGAAGAGGTATGGGCTGAGATTGAGCGTCAGAAGGACATGCTGCGTCGAGGAATAAAGGCTCCCCCTATTCAGCGCGTCAAGACCGCAGGCTACTGGGACATGATGCTCAAGTGGGCCGCTGTCGACCCGACTATTGCGTCACACGTTAAACGTGTAGCTAAGCGGATGGGTTACGCCTCTCCTTCTGATGCGGATATCGAGGGTATGTTCCCCAAAGGGTGGGAGAAGAGTTCTCCGAGTTGGCAATCTCAGTTTGAGAAGTCGGAATGGTTAAAGGACCAGAACACCGCCAAGGCGTATGCCAAGGATGTCCGTTCGGGTAAGGCGCGTCCCTCTTCGAGCTGGACACGAGGACCCGGATGGAAGTCCCAGCCGAAGAATGTTGCGTATCGGGTAGTGACGTCTCCCCTGTACCCTCTAGGAGGGTTGGCTGCTGCGTATGGAGGCGCTGTAAGAGCTAAGAGTCTTCGAAGGTCGCTTAAAAAGCGCAAGCATAAGCGTAGCGTGATTGATGAAGCGATGCGTCCGGTGGGAAAGGGGAGCTTGAGGGGTGCAGGTATTGGTGCGCTTCTAGGGGCTGCACTTCCTGTTCTTGCCCTCCGTAAGAGTCCTATGCTACGCGAGCCGGGGAAGTGGAAATCTTTGATTGGCCCTTCGTTACAGTCGGCGTTGTTCGGTTCCGGGTACGGGAGTGGAATCGGTACAGCTGTGGGGACTAGCATTGCTAGACGTCGTGCTCAGGAACAGGGTCTCTTAAAGAAGTCTGAAGAAGAGTCTGCAATTCCCGACCGCTATTTCACGAAGCGCCTAGCCCTACCAGGTGCCGGAGCGGGAGCGCTTTCTGGAGCTCTGGATCCTGCGATGAAGGTTGTGATCGAACGCCTCGAGGGGTTCAAGAATACAGGCAATACCCCGTCGGCTAAAACCCTCTTCTCCCGGATGCCTAAGGGTACCCTGCGTAAATCCCTTGCAGGTGCAGGTAAGGGTGCGGTAGGTGGTCTCCTCTCCGGGTACTTCACAGGGCGCGTCGTTGACGCCCTGGTCCAGAAAAAGCTCAAAGAGTCAGCCGAATAGTCCTCTTCAAAAACTCCTCCCTTTACGGTATAAGTATGTAGAATGCTCTAACCTGGGAGGTGCACCGAATGGTAGCCCAATTACTATTGGCGAGCGTTCTGCACCTTTTCCTGGCGTGCGCTGTGCTGGGTCAACTGGGTGCAGAGCTGAACACGCAGGCGAGTAGCCTACAGAAGGCGAAAGCTGGGTCTCTTATTGCGAATCGGGAAGGACGCGCTGTGTCTTCCCCTGAGGCCCGAACGATCAATCCCTGCGCTGAGTCTAAGTACCCTGAGTTTTGGAATACTTAAGACTGCAGTTCTATTCTAATGCGTAAAGAACACAGCGCTGAGGAGTGCCCCGGGGATGCGCAACCCTGGGGCACTCTGTTTTTTTCGGGTGAGGAACATGGGTAATCGAAAACACAAAGGGCGCGCGGCCCGAAATCCGACGATAGAGCAGGCGAAGATCAAAGAGCAGATCGATACTCTGGCCGCTCCAACAGAGCAACTGAAGCGCATGCTCGTCGAACAGCAACTCACGAACGAGAATCTCCACAAGACTAACAAGGTGTTGACGCAGACGCTCAAAGAGATGCTGGGGGAGTTCCACGACCGGCTGTCGGCTGTGGAGCTGGAACAGTTCGGAGAAGTTCGAGGAGATTTCAACAAGTACTTGGCCAAGGAGGAAGAGGATGTACAACTGTCAGATGTGCGGGGAGACGACGCCGTCGCGTCAGACACAACACCGGCTGGTGAAGATGCGGGTGATCGAGGACAAGGTGACGCGGCGGATGCGCCCGGAAGTACGGGAGGAGATACCACTCTGCACTGAGTGTTACGAGAAGCACAAAGATGATGATCCGTACACCTAGGAAATAGCGTATAATTAGCGCGGGATAGCCCCGTGCTAATTTTTTGCCCTGAGGTGTTTAGATGGCAATTCCGAGAAGGATCCCGAAGAGTTGGGCCAAGGCTCTACGAAATGCTCAGAAGGGCTCCAAGAAAATTCTTAGGGAGCATGGGCCGCAGTCGTTACTGCACTACGGTCATCCCGGAGATGAAGAGAAAACGGCGGAGCATCAGAAAGAAGCACTTTTAGCGCGTCTGATGGCGGGCATTGCTAGTGGTTCAAGGGGTGCAGGGCACCTTTACCGAAACAAAGCTTTTCGGAAATCGATGAGGGGCGTCAGTTCCGGGGCGTTTGAAGACGCTATGCGTGATAGCGTCGCCCGTAAAATAGGTCCAGTAGCGATCCGTGCGGCTGATGCACCGTTGCGTAGTTTTGACAAGTTGCTCACTCACTCTAGCCGTGGGCACGTTGGTCTCAGCCCCGAGTTCCGAGAGAAGTTACTCAAGTTCATCGCGGATCATCCTGGAACTACGCTGGGAGTAGCGGGGGCCGCAGTTCCTGCTCCGGCAGCTTCGGAGCTCGGGATGGCGGTTGCGGGAGGCTTGAGTGCCGCGAGCAAAAAATTACTGAACATCCCCTCGAAGGGGGGTGTCGCCATGGAGGAGTTTGCCAAGAGTCTTTGGAAGCGTGGGTACAAGGACGTGAAGGATTACCTGGTAAAAACCAAGGCGGTTCCCACGTCCCTTGTACCCAAGGATCCGGCTGCACTTCGAGCTCAACTGTCTTTCGGTCCTTCCTTGGTTTGATGCGTCGCGCGCACCACCAGCATGAGGGGCCAGAGGAACGCCTCACCTATTGCGTTGGGTCCTTCCTTCTTCCAAAGGGCTGCAGCGTAGCAGAGTGCGCCGATAACCCACAGCCCCCCAACAATACATGACAACATCTTTCCCTCCTTTTCGCGGTGTACTATACTTAGACCACGAGTTGTTCTCCTACAAAGGCTTGTACCATGGGGCTGTTATCAGTTTTGACTAAAGAGGGACGCTGGACGAAACACCTTCCTAAGGGTCCACGTGAGAACGCGGAGCTCATTTCGGCGTTGAGAGGGTACGAACGCCTCAGGGCACAGAAGGGCCCCCAACTTCACGCACATCCCCTCGACCCTAAGGTGATGCACCTTGAGGACCGCCTCGAACGGCTTTTAGACCGTGCGGGAGGTGGGGACTTAGAGGGGCGGGCCCCACGTGTTTTAGGAGGTCAGAAGGTCAATCCGAAGTCGGGGCTCTCTCCTCTAGAGGAACTGTTGGGACTTGGGTCAAAAGAGATGAGGGGTTTCCGTCCCGAGAAGCGCACTCCTCCACGCTTTTCTGGTGAGATCCCCGGTCCGCCTCCCGGTCCGGCTGAGCCGAAGGGGTGGGACGCTTTCTCGAAGGCGTGGAAAGAACGTTCCCAGGGCAGAGGCCAATTCTTGGACGACCTTCTGGAACGGATGAAGGGGCTGCGTGAGTTCGCGACTAAGAATAAAAAGCCGCTGCTCTACGCGGGGGCGGGGGCTGGTGCTTTAGGGTTAGGGCTGCTCGGGTTACAAGCGGCCACCAAGAAACGTCACGAAGAATTACGCGGTAAAGCTGTTGACAATCAATAACACCTTGTTAAGGTGTTTCTAGGCATTGTCGCTCTCCCTGGCCACGACTTCGTTGCTCCCGAGGTCGTGGCCAAATTTTTTCAATCCACCAACCCTTGGGCTTTTTCTTTTACCTTCTTCACCATGTTCCCCAGCGTGTCTTTGTACCGCCCGAACAGTAGGGAGTAGGGTGTAGCGCGGTAAGACTTTCCAAGCTGTTCTTTGACGTCCTTGATCGGTTCAGGGAGCCCCTCTACGACCTTCTCTTTCAGGTCTGAAACCACTCCCGGGGATTTCACCCCTAACACTTCGAAGACGTCTTCCGCTCCTTTTTCGAATGGAGTCATTTGCACCTCTGCATGAACCACCTGCGGATCAGGAACTTGAACGGCCACGCCCAGAAATACGTAACACCGCTCAGGATACCTACATAATAGTCAATTTTGGGGGAGAGTCCTAGGTCCTTAGCGGCCTTGTAGCTTTCGAGGTAGGCAGCTCTTTCGAATGCGTAGCGGAACCATGCCAGTCCGAGGGGGAGAGGGACTAGGAGGTATAGGAGAGCGAAGATGGCGAATCCTAGTTTTTCACTTCCAAATCCCAGGGTCCGGTACTGCTCGATGTGTTTGAGTTCGTGACAGAGTATGATGTAGTCTTCATCATCCGCGGATTCCTGTGTCCACCCCAGCGGAAAGTAGATCGTACGGCCCACGGTCATCACGTAGTTTTTCAGTAAGTTTTTGCCGTGCCCGAAAGTGATACCTCTCCACAATAGGTTGAGAAGTTCCCACGCCCCACGATCAGTGTCTTTGGACCGGATCCTTACGTCGTGTTTAGCCTCGAAGTAGGACGCCAGTCGTATGAATCTGCTACTAGCCACAGTCATTGTATTCCGCCTCTCTTGGCGGCCACACCTAATTATACAGCTTAGAATGGTACATGAAAGAGTACCCTAACTCTAACTACCGGAGGACGTAGTTGTGGCACATTCGATATGTCTGTTTTTGGTCAGTAAACAAGACGCGGTAGACGCCGCATCAGAGAAGTGGGAGTTCTGGGAAGACCAGGTACATGATCATGCGGACAGGGTAGGAGACGAGAACAACTGGTATACAATTCTTTGCGGAGTTACCGATGAAGGTGAGACCCACCTCTACGACACTGCGAAGGGGCCTTCTGAAGGAGAGCTCAAGACTCTAACGTGGGAAATCGCAATGCGACTTTCTATCGGGATTTTTCAGAACTCAGTGCTGTTGAGCGGCACATCTCTGGTGTTTATTCCTGGGATGAAGACTTCGAAAGAAGAGAAGCTGTTGGACGCGATGACCCGTGATGAGCTCCTGGCCTACATCCTCAAAGAGATACCTTCACAGCTGGCTTGGCAGTACATGCAAATGTCGGGAAAGATGTTTGTAGAACTGACGAAGTGGCGTGAAGACCGTTCGACCATCGGGTCGAATGACGACTGGTATACCTTTAAACAGCGACAGACTGCGTTCTCGGCGTTGTTAGAGTCCCAAGTGGCGCCCTTTACTAGACAGTACGACACGTCGTACTATGACTATCGTTGTTTCGATCTTCGGGATAACGACGGACCCGACACTAAGGATTGCGCCATCATCTACGTGGATATGCACACCTGAGGAGGACGTATGGAAACCAAAAAAGAGCGGGTGGCTGTTTTCCCTGCAGCTACGGTGGAGCACTTTGAGAATCTCCCCGGTTACACCGATACGGAGATTGACTTTCAACAGTTCCAGATGACTCTCGATATGTGTGTGGCGTTCAAGGACAGGTCGGAGGTGGAGGAGGACGAGAAGTGGAAACAAATCATCCCATACACCTACGTTTACGACCCTCTACACGACAGGGTCCTGGTGTACCGGAGAGCTGATAAGGGCGGAGATTCTCGCCTCTCAGGGAAGTGGTCCCTGGGTTTCGGGGGACACATCAATCCTTCGGACGACCGTCTCGGACGTCTTCGGATGATAGACTTGGCGACGAATCGGGAGCTCCAAGAGGAGTTGACGTTTCACGATCCCTACGACGCTCCTGTGACGTTGGGCTTCCTCTACCTCGAGGACACTCCCGTGGATCGGGTACACTTCGGAGTGGTACGCCAGGCGACTTACCACGGGGACCCGGACGCTATCTCTCATAACGAGGAGATCGCAGAGACGCAATGGTGCTCAGTGTCTGAGTTGGAGCGGTTCGAGTTCGAGAAGTGGTCGGAGGTTCTGGTGACGTTTGTGGTGCGGAGACGTGGTTAGTCTTCAGAAGGCGGGGATTCTTCATCCCCGTCTTTTTTTGTCTCCGAGTTCGTGAGATTGCTAATCGCAGTTCCCGCGAGCCCTGCTATCTTCCCCACCATGGCGAAGCCGCGGACGGCGATATCGGCTGCAGCCTGCTTGCCCAGGTAGTACATCGTTGAGACGACCATCCCAAAGACGATACCTACCATGAACGCCGCGAGGTCCCAGCCTAGTCCTGCGCTAGTCTGTTTCAGCAGCGCCGTTATCGCCATCGTCGCTAGGAGTATCTGGCTGATCAGCCACGCCAGGAACTTCTTGCTTTGAACCGCTGACTTCTCCGCGCTCTTCAGCATGTCCTTCCGGTGCTGTAGATGCAGCGTCTCCCTCTCCTGTTCTGTCATCATTCTTCTCCTTCTTAGCATCCCGCTCGAACTCAACGAGACGGTCAGCTACTTCTTGGCGAGCTTTCCGCACCCGAGTACGCCCTGAGCACTCGTTACACTTCAGGTCCACCAGGTAGATAACACCTTCTTCCTCGTCCAGCTCGTATGTGAACTTCTCAGGTGCTAGACCGAATTTCTTGACGGAGGTTTCCCAGCGACCTTTCTTGGCCTCTTGTACCGCTTGCGCTACTTCCGTGAGTTCCATTTGGAGGGCCTGAAGCTTCTCTCCGAGCTCGTGGAAGTTTTTGTGGTGCTCCTGGATCTCCTCGTCGTCTTCGAAGCGCACCACGGGTCGCTTGGTCTTGTATTTTGCACAGTACGTATCCGCCATGATGACGGAGGCGATACCCTCTCCGACGATTTGCATCTGCTCGTCAACGTTGTCGAGTTCGAGCTTGAGCATCTTGTCGAGTAGGTTCTTGACGTTGGCGGCTTCATCAGGGATCGGACACTCTGCTAAAGCGCGTAGGCTCTTCAGTCCGTCACGCCCGCTCGGGAGAGGGTTTGCTTGTTCCTTGGCCTGTGCACGGTTCTGTACTTTCTTCTCTTCACTTTGCTGCTGGTGTTGTTGTTGCTGCTCTTGCATCTGCCGCTGCATCTGTTGAAGCATCTGGGGTGTGAGTCCCGGCGGCATTCCCATTGGCGGTCCTTGCATCAGTCTCCTCCTTGTATTTTTCCAGACACACGCGGTCATACGTGTATAGGGTGCTATCCGGTTTCCTCATTGGTATTGCGTGTAAAACCTTAAATTTTGCGTCAAGTAAAACTTGAGGTTTTGGATTGTATGTGTGGACTAGCCAGCCGAAGTACTCCACGAACATCAAGGACTTGAAAGTGAACTGTTCGCTGAGGACGCGGACTTGCATGCCGCGTACTAAGGGGTGGGACGTAACTGTCCGACCCAAAAAAGAACAGCCGCTTACGTTGGCGACTCTAGCGAACTGCGCCGTATGTCCGACACAGTTCCCCCCGGCGTAGACGAAATTCATGGTCGAGGCTCCCCCCACCTGCCCCTCTGGCATCTCGAAGATTTCTCCGGGATCGGGGTCACGGGGGAGGAGGGCGTCAAGCGTTACGTAGCGTTCATCTGTCATGACGCGAGTACCTTACGCACTACATCTCGTGCAGCGGTCTGAAACTCTTCGAGTGTCCCTACGTTCTGCAAGTCGTACTTGTACATCTCAGAAGGGATGGTGTCCATTTCCGTTTCTGAAATGTGCGTGCAGGTCTCCACTGCTTTTCCTTCTTCGGAGTCTGGTCGGTGGACTCGAATCAGTACGGCGTCAGGGGCGAAGTTTCTGAGGGCTTCCGCTTCGTTCGAGAACCGGACGTCCGGAACCACTATGCGTAGCTCTTTGTCCCCTAAAGGGACGACGCATCGCTCGAGAGGATCTCGTCGTCGAGTAGCTACTTCTCGGATCCTCTCCGTAGTCCGTTTGATCCAGACTTCAGGGTCGATACCTCGTGCGTAATCTGTCCCCAGAGTCTGAAGGATCATCCGTGTGTGCGTATCCCGGTTTTCGCTAGGACCCCACAACACCGTCTTGGGGATGTTGAACATCCGGTGAATGACGTCTTTCAGCGGGTCGGCAAACGCCATCTTCAAAAAGTCATTTTCGATGAACGCGCTTGCCAGCGTGTCCTTACCACTATTCTGCTTCCCGGTGATCCCTACGATCCGCATCCGCATTGCCTTTTTCCTCTTTAGGAAGGTCCGTCACGTCTACAATTCCCTCGATGGCTGGGATAGCCTCAGTGTCGTCGAGGGACAGTAAGAGGTAGCGTTTGCCGCCTTTAGAGAATCCGAACACGGGTATGCGTCCTTTTTCGAGATTGAGATTCAGGTGTACGCGGTCTTGGGAGACAGTAGGGAACTCGTCCCCCCACACACCGTCTGCGATGACGATGCCTCCGGAATCCGTCTCTACGTACCCTACGAGTGCCTCACGATTTCCGAACTTGATGTCTGCGTCGTCCATGGATTGTACTCCTCTAAAAGCTTAAGCCACGTTAACAGAGTTTAAGCCTTCTTTGAAGGGAAAAGCGTTGCTTGCTGTGTCGCCACGTTCGCCTGCTCGAGCTGAGCTGCTCCAGGACAAGTTTCAGTGATAGCCGCGGCCACCACCGGCGACGCGTGCTGCCGAGTCTCTCTCGGCGCCGCGTCGTTTCCGAGTACCTCGGAATTGCGCCTAGTAAACGCATCCAAGCAACTTGATAGATTTCTCACTGGCTAGTTTGTTTGTGATCGCTCTTCACCTGCAGCTCCGCCTCGGGCCCGTCGGTGGCGAGCTCGAGCTGAGCTTCCATGGTCTTCTCTCGCGAAGCGAGAAGAGACCCTGTCTCAGTAGCTGAGACTTCTCTCATTTGCATTGATTGATCCCAGTGAGGAGAGGGGTCCTCCCTGCTGGCTGGATTCCTGGCCGCCCGGACCTGGTCCGGCGGACAGTACTTGACCTACGCGAGCTGCTCGGAGCTCGCGAGAAGGCCCACAGAGTATCTCCGTGATTCACGCTGGTCGTGAAAAAGTGCCCAGTGGTTAGGGTCCCCTCCGGTAAATACGCACTAGCTGTCACTCTCGGGTCTTTAGCGCGCTTCATCATCAGAACGGTGGAAACGCGTTACGAGCTCAGTCCCTCGAGCCCCCGAAGGGGGCTGCGAAAGGCCCTCCCTGTAACAGGGAGAATTCGCATATATGCGGCCTAGTGTGTCAGATCTCTTCCTCTGTGGCTCCTCCCATGCGAGCCCAGCGGACGACCTTCTTGTCGTATCTCTCGGACCGGTATCCTGGCCAGTACATCCATGGGCGGTCAGTCTTGAAGTCTATGGAGTCCTTCTTCATCTTCCTCACGCCGTACTCGAATCCTTTACCGAGGGAGAAGACTTCATCTAGCGTGATGGGCGGGAGGGGGTCACGACTGTTGAATTTCGGCTTACACATCCCTTTTTCATTACACCTCCACAGCTGGTGGAGGGGCGCTGCGTCGATACCGGCTGTCTTCCAGCGCTCTATGCCCCGAGGGTGTGTCATGGTCTTCTTGATGTCAGCATAGGTGTGGGACAGGCAACGGCCACGTTGCTTCATGGTACCGTTGGCGTACGCCCATTTCCTGGGCCACGGACCGAGTGCGCACTTATCGAACCCTGTCTCGTTAGAGATAACCCCGAAGATACCCCAGGGGTTGATGGTGATACCGTTATCACTCCCTCGGTCTGTGTACTCCCACGCCAGGTAGGCGATACGGTACGCCCACTCCAAGGCTAAGTCATCTTCCTTCTCAGGTTGCACTATGCGCCCACAGTACCACCAGTTACCGCCACCCTTCTTCTTGGCGATTTTCTTTACGCCGCGCGTCAGCCTTCCGATGAGTTTGACGTCGTCATCTTTGGGAAACAGGACTTCTGGTTTCTCGGCGGGGATCTCTTCCACATTGAATAGTGTTTGCGGGAGCGCGTCCGCGTAAACGTCGGTGGCGTCACAGACCGGCGGGTAGGTCTCTAGTATAGCCGGTTCCGAGTTACTCGGTTGTGCTGCAAAGATTCCAAAAAAGAGCACTAGCAGGCACGTGATGACCATTAAAGAAATTGGGACTCGCATACAAGACCTCCTTGATCGGCATTCGTAACCAACCCCCACAGCCGATTTTCAGTGATTACTTAATTGTAGGGAGGAAGAGAAAGAGTGTCTACTAGAGCTTTTACCAGCTTAAGCTTCTTCTTTGTGCTTCTGGAACCAGTCCCACACGTGCTTACAGACGCCGTCGTAGTATTCTCCCCAGTTTTCGGTACCGTCAGGGGCGAACTCTCGGTTGTTAATGTTCATCAGGTAGACGGCGGCGATGGCTTCTTCTTGCGTCAAACCGTAGTCTACGATGTAGGCCTTGAGGAATTTGTGGAGGGCTTCTGTACAGTGTCCGATGCGGATGAAGAAATCATCTGCGCGAGCATTCTTCAAACCCTTCTCTGCTGCTTGTGAGTTTGTTTGTCGTACGTCGGTAGCTTCTACTGCTACCATGTTGCCTTCTCCGTCAGGAATCGTGATGGTTCGATCATTCATCTTACCGCTCCTCGTGAGTGGTGCAGTGTTCAACAACCTCATCCGTCCGTACAATGTAAGGTTGGATGGTGTTGTTGGGCGTATCTTTCACGATGGCTCCCGGGGGGTATACGTGGTTGCCTGGACGGTTCTTCGGGAAGACGCTACGCTTTAAACAGTGACCTCGAGTAAGAGAGGAGGTCTTCCCTCCTCGCATTCCCTTTTGCAGAGGCCACATGAATTTACACGTACCACAGGGTTTTTTGTTTGCTGGCATGGTTACCCTCTCTTGATGATTTTGACCTGATGCTTGTCTAGGACCCTCTTATTCGGGAGGCTCCAAAGGGCAAATCCGATACGTCGGAAGACCAAGCTCTCGTCGTCCCCATCGCGGTAAACACTGACGGTTCCGTACGGAGTTTTCAGTATCAAGCTCTCTTCTTCTTCGCGCCCTACGACGATGCCATGAACTTCCAAGTGCATGTGTGCTTCGGAATTTACGTCGTAAAGTAGTCGTACTAGTGCCTCAGTAGCCTTGTCGGGAGTTATACCTCCTTCGAATCGTACGACGTAACTGTCCCCATCAAGGTCTAATGTCGCAGGACGTCGGAGAAACTTTTCCTCATCCGCAGTACCGTAAGGGTCGTCGTACGGTGACGGGAGGTCAGCCTTCGGTTTAGGTTCGTTGAAAGGATCAACGATGCCTGTCGGTTTGGGTTTCAAGTTTTAAGCCCTTTGACGAGAGTGGGATCGTTGCAGTTGACGTGTACTAGCTCCCATTCAGGAGCGAGCTCCATCCCCATCTCCATCACGTTCGTAGGATTACGCCCTTTTCCTAGGGCTATGAACACTTGCATTACCCGGTCGCCCTTCTGTATTTCTTTGCGGCACTTTCCGCAAATCCAGGTCTCACAGTGAGGGCGCAGATGCTCTGACGCGACATCGTTCATGGCGGTTCTCCTCCCTAAAGGTCATTTAACAACATGTTGGAGGCAGAAATCAACCAATGACTTCTTACGATGAGCGTGTCACAGGGAAACTCAACGTCACGGTAGCGGGGCTTCAGGAGGATTCTGACGTGTTCGAGTTCGGGGGAAGTGAGGGTCTTTACCAAGTACAGTTTTTCAACTAGTCGCCACGTTACCGCTTTTATCGCGGTTTCAGCGTCGTCGTGCGTCGTGGCTGTCCAACACAGTACGTGTTCTAGCAGGTTACTGAGTGTCTTAGGGTAAGGCTCTTGCCCTGTATACGCAGCGCAGCCACATGCGATGCATGGCTGCTTATCCGGCCTAGTAGTGCCGATTCCGATAACGATGCGTCTCATAGACTCGTTATGCCGGTTACCGGGTTTACCGTCAAGCGGGAGCAAAAAGAAACGGCTAGGTTGGATGAGAGGCGGTCATCAACAACCTAGCCGCCAAGGAGGGTAGTGGTAGCTATTTTTGCTCTTCGATGAGCTTCTTGGTCGCGCGAAACTTGTAGCCGCAGTGTGTGCAGACCTTCCACTGTCCGGGCGTCACCACCAAGGTAGCGCCGCAGCGCTTCTTGCCTTTTGCTGGGTTCGGACACGTGATTACTTTGCTACCTTCTTTTCGGGCCATTGGGTCCTCCTTACTCAGGGTGTCGTTAAGCGGCCTTTAAGACTTCTTAACAAACGCTTCAGCCTTTGTAAAGGAGGGTGTTCGCGTAAGGAAGCCCGTAGCGTCTACTGCACGCTTACCGTATCCTCGGTAAGACCCTTCGTCTTTGAAGCGTGCTCGTTGGTCAGGGTTGTCCCGTAAGAAGGCGCGCATACGCCGGATATCAGCGAGAGTTCTTTCATGCTTGAGTTGGTTGGATGTTCCGGTCCAGACTCTGGAATCAAGGATAGCTACAACGCCTTTATCTGTTTTGGTGCGGATGAGACGCCCTACCGCTTGCTTAAGGTCGAAGAGCATCTGGGGGACGGAGACGGTAATGAAGGAGTTCTCTCCTTTAACTTTTGCTAACTCAGACAACGCTTCTATGACGGGGTCTTTAGGGTTGGGGAAGGGTAGTTTCGGGATTACTACGAGGCGCAGCTTGTCTCCTGGGATGTCTACGCCTTCCCAGAACGATTTCAATCCGAAGAGAACACTCGAGGGAGTCTTCATGAAGTCCTGAGTTAACTTTTGAGCGTCTATGTCGTTGATGTGTGCGTGGATCTTGATTCCGTGGGATAGGAGGTTCTGCTCGTCTATGCCCGCTAGCACTTCATTCAGGTCCGCTTTAGCAGAGAACAGCACGAAGGCGTCTCCTTGTGAGGCGAGGACTAGTCGTTCAATCTCCTGCGTGATAGCCGTTATCCAATCGTGGCGCCGTTCGGTGTTGGGATGTGCTGGGACGGGGATTGTTGCGGGAGTGTAGAGTAACGCTTGGTCCTTCAGGTCGAACGGGCTTGCGTAGACGGCTTCGACAGAGTGCTCCTTATCGGTGGACGCTAGTTTGACGATGGCGTCGTCGATTCCGAATTCTTTACGCATGAATTCGAAGTTTCCACCGATGGTCAGAGTGGCCGACACGATGATCCGATGTGTTAGACGGCTAGCCAGCGCCTTACCACAGACATTTCCTATGTGGACGGGTTTACGGTGGATTCCCTTGTCGTCCACGATGATAATCCAGTTCCCCTCTTTGGGGGCTTCATCGAGTTTCTGTCTGGCTTCTTCCACTGCGATTTCATCTAGGAGACTCCCGACAATGTCGTGGAGCATTTGCAGCTTACGCGTGAGCTTTTCCATTCTCCCCAGTACCGCCTGAGCCTTCTCGATGGGGGTGCTGGTATTATGGTTTTCAATGTCTGCGTAAAGGCCCTTGGAAGTGTCCCCGAGTCTCTTTTTCAGTTCCCCCACTTCTTCTTGAAGTTTCGTAGCCGAATCTTTGAAGGGCAGGAGGCTACGGAGTCGTATCGTCTCTTTAGGAGAGGAGGCTCCCCGGAAGGCGCGCTCGTGCATATCCTTGAAGATGTCTCGAATTTGCGTAAATGCTTTACGTGCTTCTTTTTCTGATATGCGCCCGTACATTGAGAGTTCTGCGTGCAGCTCGTCATCATTCTCGAAACGCTTCAGCAGGGTACTCGTACTCCACAACGTGATGGATTCAGTTACGGCGGAGCGGAACATCTCTGGAGCCTTGTGAGCCTCGTCGATGACTACGATGGGGTAGTCCCCGATAAGGAACCCAGGTTGGGTCCCCATTAGGAGATCGATAGCCATAAGCGTGTGGTTGACGACAATAATGTCCCACTCTTTAGGTTGAGGCTTACAGTACTCAGCGTGTTCACAACCCCCTCTTTTCTGAGGGCAGTTTTCGACGGTAATATCGTCCCACCATTTCGGTCGAGACCCGGGCCATTTAGCGATATCGGCAGCTTCGTGTTGCATCATGAGTTTGGTTGCCCAGTCGATGAACTCGTTCCGGTCGACTTTGGTCTTGATGCTCGACGCGCACTTGACGCAGCCGTAGTTCGCTTTTCCCTTGTACACTCCGAACTGGATGTCCTTTCCCATTTTGCTGGCTAGGAGTGGAAGGTCTTTCTCCACGAGTTGGTGTTGCAAACTTTTCTTTGCGGTGGATACGACTACACGTTTTCCGGCGAGGATGGCGGGGATCAGGTAAGCGAATGACTTGCCAATGCCCGTACCCCCTTCAGCGTAGAGGGTCCCACGGGCATCACGGTAAATGAGATCGTCAATTTCTCGCGCCATATCCGCCTGTGTCGGGCGTACTTCACGAGCGATTCCGTACTTGCCGTGTAGAAGGATGTCGTCGGGATCATCCCGATAGCGTTCCCCGCAAATGACGCAGGTTTCGTCTTTACCTTCTCGTTCTGGGTCGTAAGCGATGACGTACCCACAGCCTTTACACTTCATAGGCGTACCTCTTAGCTTTCTTCAGATGTCTACGGAATGCTTTTTCAACATCTGTGTGACGTTTCCGGAGTACAAATGCGGGGTGGTAGGTTCCGATGAATCGTATGTCTGGAAAGTCTTTTCTAGTGATGACGCGTCCCACATGTTGCGACACGGTAATCCCTGATGGTTTCGTATCGAGTGCGAAGGACAGCGCGTACCGTCCTAGAGGAACAATGACCTTGGGACGTAGGGATCTGATTTGGTGGAGGAGGTAGGGACGGCAGTTTTCCATCTCCTCGGGTAGGGGGTCCCTGTTATCCGGAGGACGGCACTTCAGCATGTTCAGGATGTGGTACTGTTTTGCGTCTAGTCCTAGCAGTTTCAGTACGTTACGCAGGTGCGTTCCGGAAGCCCCGATAAAGGGGGTCCCTTTCTCGTCTTCCTTCTTCCCTGGTGCTTCACCCAAAAAGACGAGGGGGCATGGAACCGGTCCGACACCGATAACGACATTCTGTCGAGAAGAGGCGAGGTCAGGGCACAGCTCACACGTACGGACTTTGTCTCTAAAGCGCATTGGCGGCCTTCCTTTGGAGGGGGGAACTTCTTTCCTTATACCACGCTTTTCGGTATAGTCGAAATCGTCAACGTATATAGGAGGACTCCATGACAGACGAAAAGAGTGACCGCGCCGCCCCTATGATCGGTCAGTTTTCCGGACCGCCGACGAATGCCCCTCGGGTAGCTTTACGACGTAAAGACTCCGAGGAGGAACCGGAGACGGAGGCCTCTAGCTCGGAAGAGCCAGGGGAAGAAGAGGTAGGGTTTAAACCGCAGACGCCTGAGGACGTAGAAAAGGAGTTCCTGGAAGGTCTGAAAGAGGTAGGGCTCGACATCAACAAGGCGCGAGCCATCATGGACGAAGTCTTGGCACACGGCCATTACACAGAGACTCGAGAACTCCGAGGTAAGCCGATTGTGATTCGTTCACGTAACTACCGGGACACTTTGCGGACACAGCAGTATTTGGAGGCAGAGAACCCTACCTATGCGACGAGCATGGATGAGATTGTGCTGCGCTACAATGCTGCTGCTTCTCTGGTCCAATTTGGGGAGCACAAGTTTGAGCATCCCGAAGATCGGGCAGATGCCCCTCGTGAAGAAATTGAGGAGGCGTTCGACAAGCGTCTGAATTTTCTTCAGACCCTCCCTTCTATTATGGTGGGGAAGTTGAGTACTGCGGTTTACAACATGGACGTTAAACTCCAGGCCGTGTTTGCGGAAGGTGCCCCCGAGGATTTTTAAGTACGGCGGCGGGTAAGCTCCGCGCGTGGGCCTTCTACAAGGGCCATCCGCTTCCGCCGCCCGGGTCGTTTCAGGAGCGCGTAGTGACGGCCCTGATGGTCCGAGAGCGAAACGAGAAGATTGCGTTTGCAAGGTTGATTGTTCAGGCGTGTACGATAGGTCGAGGAGTGGACGTTGATGTCGTTGACGAGATCATCGAAGAGTACCGGGAGGAAGTGAGCCAGGACCGGTATAATTTGGGGTACGAGACGGCACGTCAGAGGCGTGCGATGCGGCGTATGCGTGAGGCGCAAGAGATGACTCGCCGAATGACTAGACTCGAGAAGATGACGGTCACTGATGACGAGTTCGAGGAAGCACTAAATGCCGGATCCGAATGACCCATACAGCGGTTACAACGCGATGCAGGCTCACCTGGGCGTTACGCCGATGGCGCAGCCCCCTTCTCCAGGTGATGCAGCTCGAATGCTCGTCAGTCAGTCAGCGCAGCAGCGTGTATCCGCGATGTCTGCTGGGATGCCTCCGAGTAATTGGGGAGGTGGGGGAGGCGGTGGAGCTTCCGTTTTTGGTGCGCAATTTCGGCAGCGGTTCGAATCTATTCAGTCACAACAGTCATTCAATCCGTATATAGCTCAAGCCATGTCCGGAGGTCAGGGGTACGCTCCGGGAATGCTCCCGTCCCCCGTAATGATGACTCCTCCGTCCACAGGAGTTTACCGTACTCGACCACAAGGTCCGATGTTTGCGCCTCTTCCACCCCAACCGATGACTCCTCCTATCCGTACCCCGTTTACTCCGATGCCTACCTCTCCGATGTTTCAGCTTCCGGAGGACCGTGCTGCGCGGATGCAAGACATGGAGAAGGACCAGTTCTTTTCCCGTGCGGTACAAGCACCTCGAGTTATTGGTCAAGGCATAGGGGTCGGGGGTGCAGCGGCGCTAGGAGGAGCTATCGGAGGCCCACTGGGTGCCATTGCTGGCGGAATTCTAGGTCAAACGAGTGGTGTTGCGCAAGGTCTTGGCAATCTGGCCATGCGTCCATTTCAGCCGATGATAGAGCGTCGTCAGATGGGCTCAGCGCTTAGGCGCATGTCACAGGACTGGGTGGTGTCAGGTCAAGACACGCACTCCACTGGTCGTGGATTCAACCGCGACGCCTCTATCCGCTTAGCGGAAGAGATACAGGACTTGTCGAAGGACAGGTCTTTCAAGCGGGATACTGGGGACATGTTCAACCGTAGTGATCTAATGAAGATCACTCAGGAGTCCGGACGTTCAGGCCTCCTGGACGAGTCGCAGGACATCGAGGGAGTCCGAAAGAACATCAAGAATGTGAGCCGCACTCTTCGTAAATACATGCAACTCACTCAGGATCCGGACATGGTGAACGTGCTCCGCGAGCTGGGACAGATGAAGCAGCTCGGCATGTCACTGGATGACATGGAGGAAGCGGCACAGTCCATGAACCGCTACTCTCGTGCTGCAGGCGCTTCTATTGCAGGTATCAAGCAGATGGGTATGGCAGGGGCTGCTACGTTCCAGCAGGCGGGATTGTCAGGTGGTTCGGGAATGACTTACGGTATGCATTCCGCTGCCGCTGCACGCCAGGCTGTAGCTACGGGGACGTTCCAGCCGCGTGAGCTCGCACTTCTTGGAGGCGTCCAGGGTGTGGCACAGCGGAATATGCAAGCTCAGGCTGCCATGTTGTCGATGCCCCTTTTTGGAGCTGCGGCTGGACAGTACGGGGCTGGAGGTTTCGGGCTGAATCAGGGAGCACTCGGCGGTATGGGCGCGGGGGGCGGTGCGGGGATGGTGCGCCAAGCTGTGTCGAACATGGGTAACGCTGTCCAGCAGGGCGGCGTAGGGGCTTTGGCCCTCTTCCCCTTACAGCAGCGTCGCTTACAGACTGAAGCTGCGGAGAACATGACGCCCGAGCAGCTGACTGCGATGCGTTTTCAGATGTCGTTGCAGACGGGCAGGCAGTTGAGACTTCAAGGAGCAGGGGCGTTTGGCGCTGGTTCTCGGATGCTCTTTGGTAACGAAGTAGCTGAACAGATGAAGGTAGAAGCCCAGAACCCCCAGTTCTGGCAAGCACAGCGGAATCGCATAAACGAACAGCAGCAGCGCCTAGCTCGACGACAGCGCCAGCAGGCAGAGGAGCGTGTTCCAGGTTCGATGACGCGTATCGGTAGAGACCTCTCCCGGGGTCTTGGATTCGATAAGATGTCTAAAGGTTTCGGGATGATCGGGAGGGCTTACGGTGCTGGATTCGAGAATGTGGGGCGCACGTTTGGAGCCATTGGGGACGCCTTAGAGGACGTTGACGCTGAGGCCGAGGGTCGTGTGATCACTCGGATGGACGAGCGTCTCGTAGCGTCCTCCCGTGAGCGCCGTCAGGCTCGGGGAGTTGACCGTGGGGTGCTCTCCGCTGCCGGGTTACAAGGTCCACGTAGAACGGTGACAGGGGGACCGAGTGATCGCTTAGTGTCTCGAGCTTTGGACTACTCAGGAGCTTTTGACACGTCTGAAGCGGCATCGGCTGGGCTGGCTGCAGGGTCTGTTATGATGCCTGGAGCTGCGATTCTGACCAACGTTTTAGGTTTAGAAAACGTTCCTCGGGCTGGTCTCGAATCCGCGATGGGTTCTGGAGCGTCTTTGATGTTGGGTGAGGAGCGCACTGCACGGTTGTTGGTTAATGCGCAGGTCAACAAAGCTCGGGCGTTCTCTCGGGCAGCGACATACGCCTCTGGTAAAGGCGCAACTGTAGCGGGACGGACGTCGGCGTACGAGGCGCTTGATAAGGCGAGCAAGAATCGCGTTGATTCAGGAGCTGCCGCGAGTAGAGCTGCAGGGAAAGTTGCGAACCTCGTCAAGAATAGACAACAGGGGGGTCTTGCCAGCATCTTTTTGGATGACGGGACGATTAACCCTGATGAGCTGGATAAAGTTATCCGTACTAGTTTAGCGGAGGAAGGGCTCCCGGCTTCGGAAGTGGAAGCTACTATTAAGCGGATGAAGGCATCGGGGGACTACGAGAAATTCCAGGGAGCAGTGTTTAGCAAAGCTAAGAACATTGCGGGACCTGAGTATGAAGCTCAATTTGATGCTGCTGAGACTGAAGCGGGCCTTCTTACTAAGACTGCAGAGCGTGACGCCCAAGAAGAAATTATGGAGGGTAAGAAAGCAACCCTCACTGCTCTCGAAAACCAATTGGATTTTACGGCTAACATCGGTCTCGCGGATATCGACACTAAGGGAGGTGTAGAGGGTGAAGGCGGTGTTCGGGAAATGCTTTCTGAGGGGCCTTCGGCGATGTTGGCCAAGACGGTTGCTGCCAGTCAAGGCACGAAGGGGGCCGCTGCTGCGCGTAAAGCTGCGCTTGCAGAGTTTATGCGCATCAATAAGGGTTCAGGAAAGTCGGAAGCGCAGCTTAGGAAAGAGTTCAACAAGAAGGTTGAAGAGGCGGAGATCTCTCTGTCGGGGGTCTCTGATGAAGCCAAAGAACGCCTCCGCGGTATCGCCGCTGGTGGAGAGACAGGAGACGTTAGCAAGTCCATGCGTATGCTGACGACCCTCTCAGCGGAATCGATCAAGTCGCAGCAGTATGCCGATGTTGTTGGTGGTGGGGGACTCCAGACCATCCGCGAAGCTATTGGCGGGGAGGGTGCTGACCGTCTCGGAGAGCTCCTGTCCACTGGGGAAGTTACGGGGGGTGAAGTTGCTAAGCGGATGTCCAAGCGAGACCTTCGACAGCTTGCACGTTCTGGGCACAAGGGCTTGGCTCGAAAGATGGCACAGTTCCAGAAGGAGACCGATCCAGAGAAGAGAGCACAGCTCGAGTCCGAGGTTATGGACAGTCTAGCTTCTCTAGGTGAAGCGCGAAAGAAGAAGGAAGAGGAGACCCTCAAGGCCGAAGGTAAAGAGGCTGAGGATCTCGAGAAGTCTGACGAGGCCTTGGCGGGCGTGCAGGGAGAGATGGCTCAGGCTTTCAAGGATTTCCGGCCCGCGGTCGAGAAGTTTGCTGATGGTGCTGAGAGGCTGCAAAAAGCCATGGAGAGTGATATGTTCAAGAGGATGACCGAAGGAGACTAGAGGCCATGCCAAACCCCGTGATCAATCGCCGCATTCAGTACATGTTGCCCAAGCCTGAGAATATGCTCCGTTTGGCCAACTACAATATCGTGGCGAATTTGCGGAACGGTCACGAAGCAAAGCTCACGGTGCCTAACCTGGTACAGAGAGCTTACATGGTTGTTAACGAGACTGGTGTTGTACCGTTCCGTAACTATGTTGCTGATAAGCAGCTCCCCGTGAGGCAGTAGATGGGAAAGCCCACAGCCATCGTCCCGCTTGATCGTTCGGTTCTACTCCCTGTCTGGCAGGATGCCGTTTTGGTTAACCGTCGTGAGGGACGTGATCCGATGTCCATCGGTACGTTTTCGTCGTTCCCTACGTTCACTGAAAAGTGGTCGAGACATACAGCGCGTAAAGGGGACTACACTGACACGATGGCGCGGATGTTTATCCGCATCCCCCCAGGCTCGTACGATAAGTTTTTGGCTGAATTGGACGACCCGGATACACGTACGATTGCGACCTACCTGACCGGAGACGATGCGGGCAAGGGCGGTGTCGGCTACTTGGATTTCATCCTCCAACAGGTGAACCACCAATTCAACGAGAAGGTGCAGGTCTGCGAGACTCTATCGGATAACTATGTCGCTTTCTTTTTTGGGTCCCAAGCTCCGATGTTTACCTACACGGGGACGCTTTACAACACCTACCAAGATGATTGGACGATGCGCATGCTTCGCATCTTCCGGGACTTGGCGAGAGGGACGCAGTTAGCGCGTAGAGGACTCGTCCTATACTTGAAGTACGATTCGTTGATCGTACAGGGCGCGATGGTGGATTTTCGCTATGCCCTGCAGGCAGGTCGGGAGATGTCGGTCAAGTTTGACTTCTCACTCCTGGTCAAGAGTGTGAACATCATTTACGGGGCCGAAGGGTTACCGACAGATCTGGTGAATGAGAAGCATTTTGCTCCCGAAGGTTACCATACGGATGATAGTGGAGCGAATAACGCTGCAGCTACAAATACGTACGTGGATTCTCCAGCTGGAGGTCCGGAGGGGGTGAGCGAGGACGAGCCGGTGGTTTCCCAGACTGAAAACTATGATCCCACCGGAGGCGGTACGACGTACATGCCCGACGCTTTGGACCCTGAGCAGACAAATCAACCTCCGGGTCCACCTTCAGGTACGGAAACAGTTCCGTCTTGGGATCAGGGAGAGTCCCAGAACGCCCAAGGAGACCCTCCATTCAGTGACCCGGGTGATGAGTTCGCTACGGAGACACCTGCGATTTAGTGAAGGGCCGTAAAGATGCCAGCAATTTTCACAATTGACCAAGCAACGCTTCCTCCTGGAGTACCCGATCAGTCCCGTCAGGACATCATTCCAGGAGGTGCTGCGGTTCAGTTCACGGCACAGTTCCCTCCGCCGAACCACACAACGTACAAATGGGAGTTCTTGTCGCAGCCCCCTGGGGTGACAGTGGCGTTTTCGGATCCGGCGATCCACAACCCCACCGCTAACTTCGGCATGAATTACGGCGGGTACCTTGTGCGCCTTACCGTGGATGAAGGCCTAGCTACCGAGGACGTCTCTGTTCGTGCGGTCTACCTTAAGTGGCCGATCAGCGGAAAAGCGTTTCCTGCTCTTTCGGAAACCAACCAGGATAACAGCCAACCTCCCAACACGGGGATTCGAGGTTGGGAAGAGAAAATCCATGAATATCTCTGGTGGGTCGAGCAGAACATTGGCGGAAGTTCTTCGGTTCTAACGCCTAAAAATTACGTCTATGTGGATGAGCACAACGGAGATGACGTCCTTGGTACGGGAGAATTCAATAATCCTTACAAGACGTTACAACACGCTGCGAATCAGGTTCCGGATCCTACTAGCACACTAGACTTCTATCTCCCGTGGCACTTTGTTCTGAACCCGGGTGTCTACCCTGGGAAGGTAGGTTTACCAGGTAAAAGAGCTCTCTACGTGATCGAAGCTCCGGGGGGTGCTGCGATCCAGGGCGATATTGACTGGGATGTTGATCCCGATTGGTGGGCGGCGTTTGGAGCGCCATCGGCTAATTACGCGGCTCTGGTGATGTACGCTCCTGGAGTGGCGGACTACCCGGGAGAGGGAGGGGCCTTCCTCTGGCACCGGGGCATTTTGCAGGTTCAGAATTCGAATCCGGGCGGCGGAAATCCGATGGTGGCCAATAAGTTCTTGCACGCTAAGGGGACTTATTGGTCGGATGGGGGGATTTGGAATCGCGCAAGTGGTACGGCGACTCCGGCGGCTGCTACAGGGCCTCTAACATGCTTTTTCGACCATTCTGCGGTTATTCGTTCGGGGCCTTCTGAAGGTATTTTCGGGGAACGTGAAGCAATTACGGGGGTGGACTTCCTGCCCAACCTCATCTCGATTTACGCAGACAACTGTGATCTTGGTAGTCTGTACGGGTCTATCCACCTCTGCAGTATCCAGGATTCCTCCTTCGGCAATATCGACAACACCGTGGACTGGGCCGGAAACCCTCTATCTGGCTACGTTTCTGGTGAGGGTCCGGGATTCCAGAAGTCTACGCTGCGCACTTTGAAAGCGGGACACGACGGTACAGACGCCGCGGCTCCCCTGGCGCCTGCAGTCTGGTTTGACTCGTATACGTGGAATGCGTTAGCAGGTGGCGGGACGTTCACCAACATGTCGGGAGATTCCCCCAGCAACCGAGGGTACAACTTCTCGGAAATGGACACTGGGATTGACGTTGACGCCAGTGGCTTCGTTAACAACTTGGGCCCCCCTAACGCTCTCCCCATTTTGAGTGATGTTTTAGCGCGCATCGATTCGATGTCCCTTGGTGCAGGGCCTACGGGCCTCGGGCGTATCCATGTCGACCCTGTAAATGGTAGTGACGTGTCAGGTAACGGTACGCGCAACAACCCGTATCAGACGTTGCAGCATGCGTGCTCGACCATCACGACGACTGTGAACCCGGCGGAGTTTACTACTCCGTACGAGTTCATCATGTCCCCGGGAGTAGACGCGAGTGCGGGCCCCATCATCCCGCCTCCGAGACAGAAAGTTACGATTACAGGGAGAGACACTCTTATTCAACAGCCGATTCAGTGGCTGCTGGATCCTTCGTGGTGGCCTGCCTGCGGACTTGTCCCTACTGACTACTTCCCTGAGTTACATATCGATGGGCGCGTGATCGGTACGCGTGCGCGGTCTTACGAGCTGGTACCTCCTTCGGGATTGAACATCCCGTCGCTTCTTCTGGTAGGCGGAATTTCAGCTCAGAATACCAACCCGGGAGGGGCCGGAGGTGCGTGGTCTGGAGGGCACCGTTTGATTTTGGATGGTGTCTCGACTACTGGCGTATCCAATCTGCCTAGTGGCGGCGCAGGCCCGGCTACTTCAGATGCTACGGGTAGGATGTTCTTGGACTTGGATCGCACTTTCATAGGCGGGTTCAATCCGCCGTTGCGAGGGTTCGTAGCTTCTGAAAAAGAACCTCTGATTCCGGGGGAATACAATGAAATCTACATCTCCGCGAAGAAGAGTTACATATACTCGATTCTGGCTAACGCGTATTTGTCGGGGTTCCAGGATTGCCGTATCGAAACCATTAGTCGTACGTATGACGCGACTTTAGCTCCGATCCTCGATGGATATATTGGGTGCGCCAACCCGCAGTCGGATGGGCGCCCCATTTTCAGAGACTGCAGGCTAGGGGATAACCCTCTAGGTTACGCTTTTGGGTGGGATGGCGTCACAGGGTCCGAACCCTACGGCCCTTCGTTTGACGCTGTGAGTTACCGCTCTATCCTAGAATCCGAGAAGAACGGGCCGGTACCGTTTACGGTAGACAACGTCACCTCTTACCCCGAGGTGATGGTGGATGAGGCGCCGTCCCGTATTCAGGTGGCGGCGAATAGTGGTGCTCCGGCTCCGGGGTATAACCTGATTGCGGGGGGACATGTTTCTGTTGGTACCGCTTGGATGGTTCCGTGGGTTAGTGGTCTCCCAGCCTTAGTTTCCGATGGTGATTTCCAACACCCCGCTGGAGGCGGTCCCCCGTCGCAGATTCTGATTCGACGGAGTGGGCGCTATAAAGTTACGTTTAGTGTCAATGTTTGGAACGCCCAGGTGCTGTTTAACAACACTATCGGGATGGGAGGTTGGCGCAATTTAGCTCCGGTTGTGGCGTCTACATCATACATCGACGTGGCTTCGGGGAGTGCCGGGTCCCCTACACCTGCTACGGGTGTTCTCATAGGGTTTGACGGGTACCTTAACGCAGGAGACATCCTCGAGTTGGGGGTGTGGGTGGCTAGTGCGGCTACTGGTCCTGCACCCATTTTTGTAGAAGACACCGCTACGCTCGGATGGGTTGAGCGCGTGGAGTAGGAGTCTACGTTATGGCAGGATTAGAACGTTCAGTTTACTGCGCTGCGTGTAAGGCGTGGATTGAAGAGGCGGATCTCGAGAGTCACCTTGCGGCTAACCCGAGTCACGCACTCCTCCGGTATCATCACGGAGGTAAGGCTACTCCTCCGACGGGACGGCTGGACGATATCGTAGCGTTTTGCATGGGTAGAAATTCAGGGACCGTTACGGATGTCTACTTGCAAGGTGCGGGAGGAGTTCCCGCTAACCTATCTGGCTTCGTGGTACCCCTGGATGCTCAGATTATCGGAATGAGTGCCGCGTGTGAGACGAATGCGTCTTGGGTTGCCGAGGTTCGTCGAAATGGAACGGCAACGGTTCTGGCGTCCCTGACGTTTTCTAGTTCTCGAAAAGAATACGAAGTTTTCAGTGCCCCTGTGGATATCGATGCGGGGGATGAGTTGCAGGTGTATTGCAACGGTACGGGTGTCCCTTACCCATACGTCACAGTGTTTTTGAAGCCTGTGTACCGAAGTAGGGGGCTTCCGCCTTCATGATAGGGTGACGCCATGGCTGTGTACTTGACTACTACAGGCTCGGCACCTACGGTGACTATTGCCGACCTTGGTGCGCGTACCTTTACGCATCCGGTTACGGACTACCCCCTTACTACGGAGTACACTGAAGACGAGATTCAGCGGTCTGGGGATCTTCAAGCTGAGATTACCGCGGGGACGATTACCCTCAAGGACGATGACGGAAACATCATCTTGACTCTTCCGTTTGCGACGTACCACACGCACTTCGAAGCTTCGACTTCGTCTCCTGGGTTCATGCCTGCGTTGAGTGGCAATCCGGACGAGTACTTAGACGGTGACGGAAACTGGACGGTTCCGACAGGCGGGGAGGGGGACTATGAGGTCGACCAGCTCAGTTACACGGACACTGTGAACAAGGTTATTGGACCGCTTGCGGAGGACCCTCGAGCTGAAGAAGACGTCAATCTCTATGTCGTCACAGGTAGTGTACAACGATACGGTTCGGATTACACTGTGAGAGAAGTGGTTGGAGGATCGGCTCCAGGGTACTACATTTGTATAGGTAACGGTAGCACCGCTCCAGGGGGCGGATCGTTCAGCGGTGGGTCGAATCCAGGAACAGGAATCGACTCTGATTTGACTTCTGGAGACGTTGTTCGAGCAACATACCCAGCGTCGGCCTAGACGGAGGAGTAGACGGTCATGTCGAAAATTGCGACCAAGTGGATTCAGGATGATGCGGTCACCAAGGAAAAGCTCAACGCTGACGTAGCAGGTCCTGGTTTAACGCAAGCTACGGGTGGTGAACTCGAGATCAATGCAGACGGCGCTACTCTGGAGGTGGCTACGGATACCCTCCAGATTAAGGCTCTCGGTGTTGACACGTCCCACTTGGCAGCGCAGGCGGTGACTGCCGCTAAACTCGGTTCGGACGTTGCGGGAGACGGCTTGACTGGCGGTGCTGGCGCGGACTTAGATGTTCAGGCCGATACTACCGGCGGAGCAAACCTTGCTACCGCGATTAACGTTTCGGCTAATGGTGTTGCCGTCAAAGTCGATGACGCTACTCTTGAGGCGAACGGTTCAAGCCAGTTGGCGGTCAAGGCTGACGGTATTGACGCAACCCACATCGATGAGACTGACGACTACACCTGGACGGGGTCACATGACTTTTCTGGCGGGACTGGAGTTAGTGTCCCTACCCCCGTCAATGACTCTCACGCAGTTACCAAGGCATTCTTGGATACCGCACTCCAGGGGATGTTCCCTCGAGGTACTGCGAAAGCGCTCTCTACTTCGAACCTGACCCTTAGTGGCAACCCAGGAACGGTGGACGGGGTTTCGACATGGGCTACGGGGGACAAGATCCTCCTCACCAATCAGAGCACCGGGTCTGAGAACGGCGTCTGGGAAGTGGACACCACAGGGGCGTGGTCTCGTCCCGACAATTTCCTGACAGGTGAGCACGCTGCGGGTGCACGTATCTGGGTTAACTCGGGTACGAACTACGGCGATACGGGCTGGGTGTGTATCACGGATCCTCCCAACGACGTGATTGACACGGATGCCCTGACGTTTGAGCAGTTCACTGGTACGGGCCAGATTGATGCGGGTGTGGGCCTTACCAAGGATGGCAACACGATCCGTGTTGGTGACGGTACTACGGGAGACCTCGGAGGTATCAACCGGACCGCTAACGACATCGCGGTTGCGGTCGATAACTCTACCGTGGAAGTGGATGGGGTGTCTGAGCAGGTTCAGGTGAAGGACCTTGGGATCAGCACTGCAAAGCTTGCCGCGACGTCGGTTACTGCTGCCAAGTTGGGATCGGACGTAGCAGGTGACGGCCTCACTGGAGGTAACGGATCCGACCTCGATGTCCAGGCGGATGCCACGGGTGGCGCGAATCTCGCGAAGGTCATCAATGTCTCGTCCAACGGTGTCGCGGTCAAGGTGGACACTTCCACCATCGATGAGAATTTGTCAGGACAGCTCGAGGTGGTTGATGATGGTATCACCGCGGCTAAGCTCAATTCGGATACTGCGGGTGAGGGCATCCAGCAGGAAGCTGGGGGAGCTCTGGCTCTCGACATCAACGGCCTGACAAATGAGGAGACCACTCCTGCAGGGACGGACCTCCTGGCCATTTATGACCAGACTGACGGGCGTGTCGAGAAGATCACCTACACCAATCTGATTGGTAGTATCAGTACGGAGCAGCGTTACCAGGAGATGCACACTATCACTGCTGGAGAGACCACCGCGGGGTACTTCACGCTCTCCAACACTCCGGCTAGTGCGCGTAACGTGGCTGCGTATCCGAATAATGGTAAGATCCAGGTCAATAAGCAGGCCCTGGACGGGACGGGAGTCACTCCTGATTTCGATATTCTGAATAGCAATCAATTCCACTTCAAGAACGTGGTTGCGACCGGATTGTCTGAGGACTTCGATACGGGCGATACGGTTATCGTCATTTACACGTACTAGTTCTCGCACAGTCTCCTGGTGGGATATACCCTGGGGTAGCGGCCCAGGCAAAAAGCCGAGGAGTTCAAATTGTCTAAGACTCAAACCAAGTGGATCGCTGACTCTGCGGTCACCAAAGAGAAGCTCAATAGTGACGTAGCAGGGGATGGCCTCAGTGGTGGGGCCGGTTCGGCCATTGCTATTGACCTCACTGGAGTGACTCCGGAGAGTTCTCCGGCAGATGGTGACTTTTACCTGATGGCTCGGGCGAGTGACGGAGCTATTCGTAAAGTTTCTGGCCAGGACTTTATAGATACTACTTCCAGTGAGTGGAGGAACCATCAAGACGGCGTGAGCCTTTCGGGGGACCCTTACGTAGATTTTATTATCTCGTTTGCGAGTTCGACTACTGTCGATATTTCGTCTGGAAAGCTGTTTATCAAATCGTCGAATAGCTACTCCGGGGATATTGAGGTCTACGATTATTCTGGGGAGTCAGGAGTCGCACTCCCCTACGCGAACGCGGTTAACTGGGTCTACATGGACTACAACGGCGGATCGCCACAGGTTGCTGTCACCGATAACGTGATGAACCTGAACCTGGATACCCAGGTGGTGATTGGCCGCGTCTACAGGTACGGAACCGAGCTTCGGATCTTCAACGTGGGTCAGAGGTTCGCTAATTACCGCACCCGAGACTGCTTCAAGGACTTCGAGGTGTTCGGGCCGCAGCGTGCGAGCGGGCTTCTGCTCGGAGAGAGCGGAACGCGGAACGTCACGATGTCGGCTGGCGTCTTCTACTGCGCCCACAACCGGCAATCGCTGTCTGCTCTCGACACGAGCGGGAGTGACTACTTCGACGTGTGGAACAGCAGCGCATCGACTACGCCGGACTCGAGTAGTGTGTCGCAGATCGACAATCAGCAGTACTGGACCGGGAGTGCCCTTGGGAATTTGGGCAATAATAAATACGGTACGCGCTACATGTACGTGGATTTCGACGGCCACCTCCACATGCAGTACGGCACATCGAACGTGAACTCCGTGGCTTTGGCGGGGGAGGAGGTAATCCCCACACCCCCGGCGTATTTGAGAGACTTCGCGGTCTATATTGGTCGCATCATTATCCAAGAAGACGGAACGTCGTTTGCGCTCATCACCAACCCGTTTGAAATGTCCGAGGAGGGCGCTGGGGTCACGAGCCACGACGAGTTGAATGGCGTCACGGCGAACCAGCATCACAACGAAGACCATGCGGCTCGACACTCGGATGGTGGAGCGGATGAGATTACCGTCGAGAATTTGGCGACGAGCGGGGATTCTGGAACGGTGCCCACATCGGATGGTGCTGGCGGGTTGACGATGCAAACCCCGGCATCGGCTCCCGCTGATCAGCTCGCTATCTACGCTGACCAGAAGACCGCCGGGACGGACGGGGGTACGTTTACTTCTGGGAGTTGGGTCACGCGCACGCTCAACACGACCGAGAAGCAGATCGTCACCAACTCGAACATCTCTCGCGTCGGGAACGTCATCACGCTCAAGACCGGGAAGTACAAGGTGCGGGCGTGGGCGGAAGCCTACGGAGTCGAGAAGCACATGACGCGACTCCGCAAGACGAGCGGGACAGCATCTACGGCCATCGTGGGCATGGTGGCGTTCGCAGGGAACTACGGAGGATTCACAGGGTACAGCGGAACACACTCGATGTTGGAGGGAGTGGTCGAGGTTACAGAATCCAGCGACACGTTCGAGCTACAGCACAGGTGCATTACGTCCAAGTCCCTAGATGGTCTTGGGCTTGGCGATTACGGAGCAGGAGACGACTTCGGTGAGGATGAGGTGTTCAGCCGTGTCGTCATCGAGAAGATCAAGGAGTGAGATTGACATGAGCAAGCCCGGAATCAGCAACGACATACTACAGTTCATCGACGGGAACACTATCGTCACGGACCCGGACACTGGCCTCAAGGGCACGTTCGCCATGATGCAGATGCTCGTGCATCGGCGTGAGATCTTCAACGACACGGACAACCCGCTCCATGTCGATGGGTTCACCCCTCTAGCTGGTCCGAATGGTTCGGTGACGAACCTCAATACGATCCACGGAAAGCTGGGATGGCATGAGCAGGAAGTCCAGCAGGCTCTTTGGGAGCGCCCCAAGGATCTGCTCATCTACTACGGGTGGCTCAACGCTTTCAACAGCGCAGAGCACGCCTGGAACAACGAGAAGGTTGCGCAGGAGATGGCGAAGTATGATCTGCTCGTATTCGGCGACGGCATCCAGGACCCGGGTCATGGAGACTACGCCAACACCCAGGTGATCATTCCTCGGATCAAGGCGCTCAACCCGAACGCGAAGATCTTCGGATACGTGACGGTGAACCAGTCGCTCGCCAACTTCGAGGATAAGGCAGACGGCTGGGAGACGCTCGGCGTGCATGGCATCTTCATGGACGAGGCCGGGTACGATTACGGCACGACGACGACCAACGGGCGCGATGCGTTCAACACGAAAGTGGACTACGTCCATGCGCTCTCGTCGGCGAGCCTGTGTTTCGTCAACGCCTGGAACATGGACCACATCATCGGGACGGAGAACGATCCGAGCTACCCGAATACCACGTGGAACCCGAGCGAGGTTGCGTCGAAGCTCACTGCGAACGACTGGTATCTCCTGGAGAGCTGGCCGATCAACACGACGGCGTATTCCGGGAACGACGGATACGAGAGCAAGTCGGACTGGGCTTCTCGAGGGGTGAAGGCGCAGAGTCATCGGGCGACATTCGGGATCAATGTGGCAGCTTCTGGAATTATTGCCAACAGTGATACGGATGCGCAGGACCTCTTCGATTTCCTTTTCACGTCTGCACTCATGTTTGCGATGGACGGCGTGGGCTCCAGCGATACGAGTTACGGGTCGAGCAGCGCTGCTGTCGACTGGTGGACGCGCCCAGACGTCTTCAAGATGGGTCCCCTCTATTCTTTGAACGCTACTGTTCAAACTGATACCGGAGATTCTGACGTTTACATGAGGTATGTACAGTGCGGTCGTTTTAAACTGGATTTCAGTGCTAGTGCGCAAGACTCGAGTGTCGAGAAGTGGTAGAGTGATATTATGAAATTCAATGGCGGCTTTGGGATCTCTCCGTTTGGGCAGTCCGAGATGGGACACCCCAAGAGCGACATCGAGCCGCGGTTCTACACGTCCAAGCCCGTTGACGGTTCGGTTAATGTTCCTACGAATGTTTGGTTGCGTTTTGATACGTACCTTTTCTCTAGTTGGACAGATATCGATGATGTCGTCGTGGAGATCAGTGAGGACAACGGGGGGACGTACAACCTGGCGTTTGACGGCACATCTTTCATAGCTCCTTACGACGGTTCTAACTCAAAAGTTCGCCGTCCTGAGAGCCACGTCATTCGGTTCTGGATTGATAAGGCGGGACTTTGGCCTCCAGAGGAAACGGTGAAGATCCGCTACACGGGCGTGGACGAGTTCGGGAATGTTTCGTCCAAAACTGCCCCGGTGATCTGGAGCTGAACCATGTCTTACGAGTGGGAATTCACGACAGGCGGTCGCCCGGAAGATTTACGAGGTAAAAAGTGCCATCGTGGTCCCATGATCGATGTTGAGGTCCGCATGTCTCAGCCTTTCGCTACTCTCTCTTTCCTGGAGCGGGAGAGAGTCAAGCTCTTAGAGGCATTGGTGGACACCACATTGTGGGCCGTACGGACACGTGACGGGGTGCTCCGCGTCATGAACGGAGATATGGGGGCAATCTTTGCTCGCTTGCTGTCCCAGAAGAAGTACCTGCAGGTCTTGATTTGCGAGAAACGCCGAGCCATCGATATTGACCGGGATGTCTCTTGGTTGGACCGCTCTTTTCTTACAGGTCTCGAGCAGCTGAAACAGTACGGAATTCAAGAACAGCATATCGCTTTGATGCGTTCTGCGTTACAGTCAAGTAGCCCGATCCAACGTGTAGCAGGGCGCTGCGCGGTGATTTTGATCGCGGCATTTCTTGAGCTGGACGCGGGGACGTGATGAGCAACCCTTCTTCGTACACCGTTAACAAACCACGAGAAGCCGCCTGGATCGTTTATATTAACGGTCTGGAGATCCCAGTCATGGGTGTGGACGTGACGTACGGAGTTTGGCAGATTCCCACGGCGTCCCTTAAGATGGTACCTCACCCTATGCTCCAGCGGTTAGGGTCGGAAGACCGCCTGCACGTAGTCATCTTTTACAAGGATGACCACATGCAGGGCGCTGTCCCTCAGTTTCGACTCTTGGGGGAATTCGAAGTTGTAGGGTGGACTTACCAGAACAGCCCTAACGGGCGTGTGTTGCAGTTAGACTGTGTCAGTCCGATACAGATTTTCAAACAGCTTCATGTCTTCTACATGTCATCGATGAATGACATCGTTGGAGGTCTCGGACCTACGGGTTCGGCTGAAGGTGTCACACAGGCTAAACCGTTCTATCCCGCATCGTTATTTTTGGAGGGGTTGTTTCGGGTAGGTGGAGAGACTGCAGTCGTAGGCGACACTAGCGCAAGCGGTACCGAAGAGTCTTCGGACGATTTCATTAAGCGTCCTATCGACTTTGTTCTAAATGTTTTCCGTTCAATCCTTCTTCCTGTGGATGTCAGTGAGGGCTCTGAAACGAGTCCGGATATTTCTACACAGGCAGACCATCTTCCTAGGGACGCTACTTCAGTTCCTGGAAAGAATTTCTTTGCACGCTGGGCTCTCCGAACGAAGTTCCATTCCCGGTGGTGTGCGTTGCCTATGTTTGAGGACACGAATCCGGTACCGAAGACAGCGTGGAGAAACGAAGGTGAGTCTTCACCGACAGATGTAGAAGACGCGGAGGCTATCGGGAACCTCTGTTTCCCCTTGGTAAAGGCGGTACAGGATTATCACGTGATCGAAGCGTTACAGCAGCACATCGGTGCAAGCGTTGGCAACTCTGGGAGTATCTGGGACCTCCTCAAGATGGTCTATTCGCAGATGCTCATGGAGATCGCTATGATTCCATGCCCTCCTTCCGGTGCCGTACAGAAAAAGACAGGGTACCTCAAAGCTGGCGGAGGGACGACAGACGACGAGTTCTACAGTATTCGGTCGTTCTTCGTTAAGCCGAGTTGTTACTTTGGGATTCCTCCCATCTGCAATGTTATTTTCCCCTCCATGGTTCAGAATTTTACGTTCCAGGAGACGTACATCACACAGCCTACTCGTGTGTATTTGGGAGAGACATTCCTGTCACACATGTTGGACCCGGATTCTCGGCTAGGAGGGCTGACACCTCAGCTCCTAACTACGGGGTTCCCTCCAGTCGTGAAGAACCGCATGCAACAGTCGATCACTGCCCCGGATGTGAACAATAAGAATTTCTTGGTGCAGCCGGAAGAACTTTACAAAGGCCCTGTCAGTAAACGTATGAGCGCACCTCCTTGGCTGTATCTTTTAGAACAGAGTTCTAAAGGCGAGGGAGGAGCGGCAGGGGCGCAGCCCTCAGAAGACGCTCCGGAAGATCCTGAAGTGAATACCGGCTTAGGGGCCCTGTTCGATAAGTACGCGGAGTATGAGTACTATAGGGCACGGTTTGCTGAACGGCAGGGCGGCGTATCGATGCCTTTCAATCCGTACATCCTCCCGGGATTTCCCACGGTCGTATACGACGAAGAGGCTTCCGGTTTTGACGTTATGGCGTATGTGATGTCCATCACCCACTCCATGTCCGCAGAACGGGGAAGTCCCCACGTATCTACTCAAGCTAATTTGGGGTTCATCCGGACGCTCACGGAGGTTGCAGAGGCGAAGTATTCAGTTCCTGGTCTCGACGCGTCTAGCACATTTTTGGATTCGTACCCCCCAGAGCCGATCCCAGGTGTGCGTGACGTTTTTCAGGTGCAGGAGTCGGCTGAGGAATTTTATAAGATTCTACTGTACGGGCCGGAGTACCCCGGTAAGCAGCGCAAGTCTTGGTGGCGGGGGGAGCTAGCTAGAGAAGCTACGTACTACTCTTCAACAGGAATTCCTAGGAGGGAGCCCAATGATGAATGGGCGGCTGCGTTCACGGGGTTTGACGAGGCCATGCGGTCGATTTCTCGTCCGGTATGTACGCTGAGAGAATACATAGAGACGTACCATGATCGGGATCTTGAGTCGTTGTTGGCGGATGGCACCGTGCGGGGGGAATACCGTTCTTTCTCTACGGACGTGAACAATCCCTCTCCTACTGGCGGGGCTGTATTCTGGGGACGCATTTATACGAATACTCCCGCAAGTAGTGACTATTCTGCTCCTGAAGACGTGGTGAACATCTCGCTGTCGACGGACTCGGCGGACGAAGTGATCGCCGGAGACACTGCCAAGTACGGTCCCGTGGACTCGTGGCGCGTAGCTGGGAACGCAGAAGTTCCCGATACCATCAAAGACTGGGACGCGATCCTCACGGAATACCGTAAACTATTAAGAAGTGAGGACGGCAAGGTTGCCCCACAGAGGTAAGTCATGCAAACGACACAACAACAGCGTGATCTGGAGCTCTGGAGGGAGTGGAAGAAGACGAAGAGTCCCGTGACTCTGGAGCTCCTTTTGAAGGAGTTGACTCCTCTCATTAACCGGGAAGTCGGTAAGTGGGGGGCTACGGTGCCCCGAGTGGCTCTTGAGTCTAAAGCTAGAGTCCTCACGATTGACGCCCTCGAAAACTACGATCCGCATCGGGGAGCGGCCATAGGGACGCACGTAACCAACCGACTCCGTAAGCTGTCACGGTTTGTGTATCCGTACCAGAATGTAGCGCGGCTTCCTGAAAACAAACAGCTCCTATTCAATACGTTCCAAGTTGCGCAGAACAAACTCTACGATGAGCACGGTCGAGAGCCGACGGTAGAAGAGATCTCTGATGAGTTAGGCTGGAACAGTAAAAAGGTTAAAGACTTCCAGACGTCCTTCAATCGTAGAGAGCTCGTAGAGTCCGAGGGGGCGTTTATCGATGACGACCCTTCTACAAGCGGGCTTGTTGACTTCTACTACCACGGGCTCTCTCCCGATGATAAGAGACTTTTTGAGGACATCACGGGGTACGGGGGGAAACAGGAACTCTCTAACCGACAACTGATGTCGAAGTACCGATTAACGCAGGGACAATTGAGCTACCGTAAGCGTAAATTCATTGACCAGATCAAGCGCATCCAGACTGGAGGGATCTGATGCCGACCTCTTCAGGGTTAACGGACCAGCAGCAGAGCGCCTTCAATATGCTGAAGGAACACATCCCCGCGGATCTGGTTCCTGGGTACAACGTGAGTTCTGGCGATGATGCTCAACCCCAGTCGGAGTGGTTGAAGTCTATGCAGCGTTGGAGTGACGACTTAGGCACCAACGCGTATGCGTATTTTAACTACATAGCTCGAGGCAAGCAGCTCAAGAAGACACGACGGCGCCCTACTAAGATTTTGAGTCCTGATGGGTTCCCCCCTTGGGTGACCATTGCGTACGCCTACCCCCCGCCTGGAGCGTTTTCTTCGGTCAGCGGTACCCGTAAGGTTAAACACATCGTTCTACACTCCTTTGGACACGGCTGGATGGCAGGCTTCGTACCTCCTAAGAAGAACAAGGCAGGGAAAGTCATCAAGGAGGGTTACTGGGGCGGTTGGATGAATTCGAAGTCCAAGCGTAAAGGTGTGCAAGTTTTTGAGTACGAGAACAAGACTGTCTACGTCCCAAAGGGCTCAGACGAGCACCAGCACCACCCTAGAAAGATGTCTGCGGGATTGAGTGCGTGCCTTAATTCCGCTAAGAAGTCTTCGGCACACTTCTTCATTGATCGTTTGGGGAACCTGGTGGTTATTGGGGACTGCAACGACATCTTATACACGTCTAATGGGTTGAATAGGACAGGAGTCGGTATCGAGCTTGAAGAGGCTTTTTATGTTGTAGAACACCCTAGCAAAACTAAAGCGAAGTTCCGCGCTGGAGGCAATCCGCCAGGAACCGCTGGGAGCGTGGAGTATTTTGCTTATAGTCCTCTTCAGCTTCTGACTCTCAGTATTGTCTGCGCTAAGCTGGAGGCGGCGTACGACATCCCTAGGGTGGTCGACTTCACTCGGCGTAGCCAAAACAAGAACACTCCTCCCGGCTATTCGATGCACGACTTCGCCAAAGGCTCGAAGCACTTTGACGTGTCTCCCGCATTTTTAGAGCAGGCTACGTGGGATACCTTCTTCAAGCTTGTGGCGTCGCACACGCATATCGATATTAAGTCTAATGTGTGGAAGCCTCGGCAGCGGTACAAGAAAAGTGGGGCAGGACAAGACCTGATCCGGGCGCCGTTGTCGGACGAAGTGTCTCGAGGATTTACGAAACTATTGTTGCAACCGTCTCACGACACCGGGGTAGCGATTGCTCGCAGCGATATGATTTCGGAAGTCAAGAAGGCGGCAGTTAGCCAAGAGGCAGGAGACAGGGCCGTACAGGAGTCTCAGAAAGTTTTACAAGAAGCGGCGAACACTTATAATATGACACAGCAGTCTGAAAACCCGCCGGTATCCAGAGTGGCGAGGAATATCGCGATTGCGCAAGGGGTCCAGGCACAGACGTCGGATCTCTGGTAAGTGGAGATAGAATGGCTTATGACATTCACTTCCAGCCCGTCCCCTCCGGAGAAGTGCGGAGTGCGCGGGTTTTTACTTTTGGTTTCCGTGCGTCCCTGAAGGTCTCGGGTCCGCAAGCTCTCGTTAATCGTTGGGTAAAGACGTTTATGACCCCGAAGGGGAGCAATCCGCTGGACAAAGAGGAGGGGACGGCTTTTGGTCGACTTGTTGGGTCGAACATCAACGTATATCACCACGGGATTGAGGATATTATCCTTCTAGCAATTGAGGACGCTAATGACCAAGTTCGGCGTCAGGACTTAGAGGGGTTGTTTCCTGAGAATGAACGGTTGGCGAACGCGACGTTGTTGAAGCAGCAGACGCAGATCTACGATGATGGTGTAGAGTTGTGGGTTCGTATCGTTAATGCAGCAGGTGAAGTGCTGCCCGTGAAGCTCATCGAGCTCGCAGATAGGTAGGCGTTAAATGGCTGAGATCATCATCACACAGGATGACTTGGACGCGGCAGAAGCGTTCCTGGTGGAGTACCTCTCTGAGAAGGTGCCTGACGCTTCTTTCGAGCGCGGAAGTGCGATGCGTGATTTCGCGGTGAATGCGTTTACTTACATCTTCGCGTACATGAAGTACGAGGTGGACTTCAGCCGCATGCGGCAGTCTCTTTTGCGTATCCAGGAATTGACAGACGCAGATGATATCTCACAAGCTGCAGACGAGCTCCTCTCTAACTGGTTCATCTCCCGAAAGGGAGGGCAGCTAGCCCGACTGACGGCTCGGCTTCATTTTCTGGAGCGTCGCACTTACACTCTCGATTTGTCGACTAAGTTCTGGCGGACGTCTACATTGGCGTTTTATATCGACGCCACTGCCGACCCCTACGTTGTGACCAACGATATGCTCTACCCCGTGTATGACACTAGTGGGGAACTGGTGGATTACGTGGTAGACGTCCCTCTCAAGGCTGGCCGTACAGGTGTAGGGTACAACATCGATCCCGGTACTTTCATTCGGGTGGACTTCCCCGGGGGGATGCAATTCTTCACTTATGCTGAGCACCTCACTCAGTCTAGCGGTGGTGCGGGGGTAGAGTCTACCGAGGAGCTGTTAGACCGCGCTCAGACTACTATTACGGTACGCAATCTCATCAACAACCGGTCGTGCGACACAGTGCTGCAACAGCAGTTTCCTGAAATCCTGGAGACACTGACTATCGGAATGGGCGAACCGGAGATGGTACGTGACCGGCGTACCGAGATTGCTTCCCACATCACCCTCCATACCGGAGGGCACTACGACACTTACCTGGAGCTTCCTCTAGAGACGGTGGAGGATTCGGGTACGGTCGGAGGGTACTTTGCGCGTCCCGATGGCGTTGCCAACATCTTCCGTGACCCTCTCCTTACCTATGGAGACGGCACCCCAGGGTCAGCGGTTCCTTTTACGGACCCTACGATCAACCTGGAGAGCGGGGACGTCATTTACATTTTGGATGGCATTCTGGGCTCCCCGAGGGCGTTTACTATCGTGAGTGTGTCGGACCATGAACTCGAAGTGAGTTCTGCGGTGCCCTTTACTGAAGCGTCGGATGAGACGGGGAACACGGTGCTGTATTCAGCGGGGGCTATCGGACCTTCTTTTGATGACAAGATTGCGTCTCGAAATGCGCAGGCGAGTACTGATCCGCTGCACACGGACGTTCCTGTAGGCACGTCACGGCACATCAAATCTCCTGGTAAGATCGTTTTGAGCGGGCGTCCGGTGCAGGACATTGAATGGGTGGAGATCACGGACCCTCCGGCGTTTATGAGTCAGATTATCGACCCGACTTCCCAGACGATCATTTTTCCCAACCGCGTCAACGCTACCCCCGTAGGGCCTATGGCTGAGCCCATACTCAACCAGTATCAAGTGAGCGTTCGGAACCCTACTAAATCACAGTCCTCGTTGATGGTGACTGAGATCAACGTAGGCTTTGGTCCCCCGGCGCCTGACCCTTCGTATTTTGACGGGTACAACTTGCGCGTTGTGTACCGAACTTTGTCGGGGTTCCCGAACATCCATGCGTACACGGAGAACGAGGAGTACCGAGTACTGGCGGCCAACCACTTAGCTCGAGCTCGACACCCTGTTTGGATCGAGGCTAACATCCCGTATAAGATTAAGCCTACAATGTCAGGATCTACGGTGGATGAAGAGGCGGCTTCGCGACTTCTAGCGGGCTACATAAACTCTTTTGACCCGAACGATGACCTTGACATGAACGATCTGGCTACCCAATTCCGACAGGCGTATGACGTTGTCGGGAACGTCAGTCCGTTCACTATCTACTACGATTTTCACGCTCCTGACGGGCAGGTCGTACGGTTTGCTACGTCGTCTATCGTTTCGATTTTCATTACAGACACTAACGGAGTGTCTGTCGAGAACAGTTCGGACATCGTGGTGCCCCAGTCACTAGTGGATCAGGGGTATACCGAAATTGATGGCGCGGATGCCCTTAATGCTTGGTACGACCTTCTCGGTGTGTCGGACCGGACTATCAAGTATCGGAGTGCGGAGTCGTACATCTCATTCGTACGTCAGGGGTAGGCCATGGCACTCACAATTGGGGACTTCCCGTCTACTCTTCTCTACGGTCTTTCGGATTTCTGGCAGCGCTTTTTCCGAGACATCGAGGACCTGCAGGCATATTACCAGGCGTCAGAGATGGCGCTAGGTGAGGCGTACCTCGATCTGATGGCGACAGTGCTCAATACGGGCGTTGTAGATACTCCCCTATTCGACAAGGAGTTCTGGCGTCTTTTCGCTATAAAGGAGAATGAGCTCCAGTTCCAACAGGGTCTTGCCGTTTCAGAAGACCGGTTCGTTTATGACATGCCGGGCTCGTCCGTAAACACGGAGTTTTTGCAGAACACCATTTTCGACCCTACTATCGAGCTCGAGCGGGATGTCGACTTTGAGGTTTTAGATAACGACGGCTATCTTCGGTTCTTTGAGGACCCTTTTCGGGCTTATCAGGAACCTAGTGGGGACTGGTTTCCCTCGAAGGGTCTTGCATGGCGGTACGCGACTATCGAAGTAGGTAATCGCTTCACAGACCGAAAGCGCGGGGAACTGCCTTGGTACTCTGATTCGGAAGTAAAACGTGGGGATACGCTGCGTCTCTTGGCATACACGGGTACGCAGCTTTACGATTCTTCGGGTGCGGCTAACGGGCAGTTGGGGTATGTCGCTCCGGACATGATTTTCTTCACCACGGTCTCTACTTTCTCGGATACCAATGTCGGAGACATCATCAAGATCAAAGGATCTACCCCCGTCTATGACGGGTTTTACGTGGTAAAGACGGTTAATTCAGCGTTCCAGGTTATCCTTGAGCCCATGTTCTATGGGGTGACTTCGGCCTCCGGGCCTGTGGATTGGGAGCTTCACAAAGGAGTGTACTACGGCAGTTTCCAGGACTACGAGATTGACTACATTGATAATGCTTTCTTCGTAGGTCCTGCGGAAACCCCGTACCCCTTGGAAGTGAACCCTCCTCTGGTCTACTCCGTAGTACGCGAACGTGCAGACGATCCTGTACAAGGTTTCCCGTTGTCTGGACCAATCCCAGGACCCGCTGTGATGGACGCTTCTGGAGACCCGTTGAACATTTTGAAGAATGTGGGCGGCGATCTTTACGTAGAACTGAACGCTTTCACGCCCTTCGTTCCGGCTATGGTGGGGGCGACTCCTCCGTGGGGTATAACGCTGGGAGCTCCGTATAACCGTTCGTTCGCGCTAGCTGAAGTGGTAGGGTCCCCGGACAATGAGGCTAAGTTGGCGGAGGATCCACAATCTGTCGGCCTGGCAGACGGGGAGTGGACATACTTCGATAGTGGGTGGGCGGTAGCTCAGGCTCCCCCCTCCACTCCCTTGGGTATCCGGCATGTCGTTCCCGGCAGTGTCACCGTGTACGCTACTCGACCTTTCGGAGGTACTGTTGTTGAGGGTGAGGATTTCACCGTCGACTACTACCGAGGAGCTATCATCCCTACTAAACCGTGGGATGATGGGTCGAGCAACCACGCGAGTTTCCAGTATCTGCGGGAAGTGTTGTTTTCGGCGAGCGGCGAGACTTT